>MDTE01094487.1_pt1 | contig 93420 bp, 81 predicted proteins | sample 811231 | NCBI WGS metagenome assembly MDTE01 (sample SAMN05326651, study PRJNA326480) | marine metagenome | isolation source: seawater | place: Indian Ocean: Red Sea | collected 2010 | reverse complement strand
CGCAGTTTAGCGTGATTGACTGGGATAGATGTATGAAAGTTGGAACTAGGATAAACTCGCGTACTAATATAGTATGAGTATTGCACAGTTCTTAGTGGCTACTCAGATGTTTTAGTGCCGTGAATATCTGATGATTGATCGAGGTTCTCCACAAGAGGCTCTTCAATGACGGGCTCTGGAGGGTACTTTAACCTGTTGTGATAATATCCTCTTAGTGTTGTCACGAATGATTCTCGTACTTTGCCCAGGTCAGTCAAAGATAAGTCACATTCATCAAGCTGTCCTTGTTTTAGCCTGCGATTGATAATGAACCTAACTATTTGATCTATTTCTTCTGTCGTTGAAGGATTGTCAGCTTTAGTTTTAGCTTCGCATCCATCAGCCAGCATCAATAAAGCCGTTTCAGGACTTTGGGGTTTTGGCCCAGGATAAGTGTACTGTGAAATATCAACTTGTTCGTCATTTTCTTCTGCCATACTAATTGCATTATCGTATTGATATCTTGTTACGGTGGTCCCATGATGTTCAAGGATTGCATCACGAATGACTGTGGGCAACCTATGTTTTTTAGCCATGGTGTCCCCATCTGTTACATGTGCTACTATCACATTGCTACTAGACTGAGGATCCATATTTGTGTGTGGATTTCTGCCTCCTACTTGGTTTTCAACAAAATATTCCGGATTGGTTGTCTTACCGATGTCATGAAAAAGCGCACTTACTCTGACCAACATGGTATTTGCACCAATATTTCTGGCAGCTTGCTCAGCAAGATTAGCCACATGCAAACTATGCTGATAAGTACCAGGTGCAGTTCGCAGCAATCTTACTAACAAGGGATGGTTAGGCCGTGACAACTCAACTAGTTGTAAAGAAGTAGTAATATCAAACACATATCCTAAGAGAAATAGTCCAGTTAATGTAAGAGCACCTGATATTGCACCATTTGCTATACTGGCTCCAAGTAATGTACTTAGACCAAGAATATCGATGGTAGGGTCATTGAAACGAAATGCTATTATTACAGCTGAATTTGCTGCAGCTGTCGCCAAACCAGCTAAGAGAAAACTGTTGACTCGTTCCGCTTTACCCAAAGATAATATTGCTACCATGGGTCCAACTAGATGATATATCACTATTTCTATACGGCCATCAGAAATGATTGCAATAAACACTACAAAAAGCGTAGAAACAATTAATCCCAACTCTGTTCCCAGACCGACAGCTATAAGCATGCCAAGCGTAGCAGCTGGGAAAAGGAAAGGCAGCACAAGTCTTTGTGGTATTACAAATTGGGCAGCAAACAGAAAAATAAGTGATAGCAATACGACAAATAAAAGGTGTCTAGTTCTATAGAAAAAACCAGGCTGGGTTCTCTGAAGATAAAGAGTCATTGTAGCGACCACCAAAATTATTGCCGTGAATGATGGAAAATATCTTTCAAGCAAGCTGCGCTGTGGTTCCAGCATGTTTAGAGCTGTCATGGCTTCTAGATCCTGAGCAGAAATTACATTGCCGCGCGCTATGATTGTCTGTCCCTGAGCAAAAGCTTGTTCTACTGGTTCTACTGCATCTACGCTGGCGTCACGTGCTTTATTAGTGGCAACCTCATTGAATAGAGAATTTGGAACTATAAATTGCTGAACCAACATCGCTGCTAACTCTGCCTCTTCTATGCTTAACTCTACACTAATGAGCACTGGTATCCGTTGTCGGATTTGTTTCATTTGGTCTTCTTGAATTGGCTCACTCATGATATTTTCAATCACTCTAATAATTTCCTCTTTTACAACAGTCCAGCGCCCATCTTCAATTTGTATTAATTGAATTTGTAAATCATCATCTATACTCACACTACCTAATTTGGTTAATTCCTGCTGCTTTTGATGAGTCGTAGCTAGTTTGTTGGAGCGAGTTAAATCAATGAATGCTATAGCTGCTTTAGCGGACGAGATTTGTTGGCGGGATACACGGGTGTCGGGCGGGTCATAAATTCTTGGCACAGCTTTTTCTGCTGCAACTTTTGCATTCTCTGTTTGTAACGCACTAACATATGTCTGCGAGCGTGGAGCAACTATATCAAATGGTGCGGGATCACCAATTTGTACATCTAATTCAGTGTTCTCACCAATTGGAACAATTATGAGAGCAAGCGCAATCAGAGAAAATATTCCTCCTACTATCCATGGTGTAGACGTATACCATGATGAATTATTTGTCGTCATGGTTATCAATCTCTATGGTTTGCGTACATGGTCACATTGTTCATAATTGAGTCTGTCATCTATTTATACAATTTGAGTTATTGATTGCAATATTTATCAAATAGATTTTGCAATACTATTCTTCGATTATAGCACGCACAATTAACCTAGTCCGTACCTCATGGGAGCGCCTCCCAACACATGAATGTGTAGATGTTTTACTTCCTGGCGACCGTGAGACCCGCAATTGGATATTATTCTGTACCCACTTTGACTTATTCCTTCCAATTTTGCTACTTCTTTTACAGCAAGTATAAGCTCTGCAGCAACATCTCTGTCATTTTTGCTAATATCTTCAGTAGAAGTGATGTGTTTGTTGGGTACTATAAGAACGTGCTTAGGCGCTGCTGGATTAATGTCTCTAAAAGCACATATATGTTCATTGCGCAACAATATGTCGCCCGGAATTTCACCACTTACTATTTGACAAAATATGCATTCCATAGCAATTTAGCTCCATTGAATTAGATTTACCACAATTTTAACATGAGAGAGTAACATATAATAAGGGATAGTATATTGCTTATGGTAGAATTTGCGAGATTTTCCTGTAAATATTGTTAGCTTTTAGGAGGGCGAATTGCACAATTTAGTCTGTATAAAACATACTCCCGATAGTGCAGCAAAAATGTTGGTGGAAAATGGACAAGTGAGTTGGGGAGATGCTCCGATGGTTGTCAATCCCTGGGATGAGTACGCGATTGAGGAAGCACTAAGTGTTAGGGATAAGCTTGGTGGTCGTGTTACTGCTTTAACGATGGGACCGGAAAGTTCAAAGGAAGCATTGAAAACCGCAATTGCTATGGGATGTGACCATGGTATTTTGATTTCAGATGAGTCTATGTCAAGCTATGATGCTCGAATTACATCTATTGTAATTTCTAAAGCTATTGCGAAATTAGACAATGTACAGCTAGTTTTTTTCGGTAAACAGGCTATTGACGGTGATACTGGACTGGTGCCTATGTCTGTTGCTTATACTTTGGGTTGGTCCGGTTTTAGCTATGTGGCTGAATTAGCGGAAATTGATATTGACAACGAGAGTATAGGCGTAATTCGATTATTGGAAGAGGGTAGGCAATCTTGCTCTGGCAAACTACCTGCAGTCATTAGCGTAGTAAAGGAAATAAACGAGCCTCGTTACCCGTCCTTTGTAGGTATACGTAAAGCTAGTAAAGCTGAAATACAGGTGCTAACATTGGATGATCTTGAGTTAGGAGATCAAATTTCCAGCAAACATAATGGTTCTCTGAATTGGTCTGAACTTCAAGAGATACCTAGGAAGAGTACAGATGCCGAAATTGTAGAAGGTTCTGACTTGAATTCAATAGCATCAGAATTAGTTGAAAAATTGATTGAAGATAAGGTGATCTGATGGGATCAGGCGTTTGGGTTTATATAGATCATTTCAGAAGTAATCCTCTTGCTGCGTCTTGGGAGGCTATGAGTGTAGCCAAGTTAGTTGCATCTAAACTGGAAACTAGTGTAACTAGTCTTGTGTTTGGTAATCAAATAGGTCAATTGGTGGAGGAGACTTCGAAGTATGTTTCCGATACGATTATTGTATGTGATGACCATACAATGGAAGATTTTAGGGTAGAAGCATATGGAGCTCTTGCCGCGCAATTGTATCAGGAATATGAACCTCAAATTATTCTTTTGCCTGCAACTTCGAGAGGTCGTGATTTATCAGCTTTTCTTAGTATGAAGCTTGGGGTGGGAGTTGTGACGGATTGTATTGATGTGGATGTTGAAGGAGAGTATACAAAAGTCATGCGTCCTGTATATGCCGGTAAATTAAATGCAAAGATTTCGCTTGATGGGTTACACCCACAGATAATTAGTTTGCGTCCTCGTGCATTTCCTGAGGCTGAGGAGTGTAATGGGGCACCTAAAATCATAGAAGTTGAAGCTGTTCTCTCTGAATCTGACATTATGGTGAAGGTGCTTGACTATTCGGATTCTCGTGGTGATGTTAGTCTTACCGACGCAAACATTATTGTCTCAGGCGGACGCGGTGTAGGAGGACCCGAAGGATTCAATCCAGTACGCGAACTAGCAGATGTTCTTGATGCATCAGTAGGTGCAAGTCGTGCTGCTGTTGATTCGGGATGGATATCTTATGATCATCAGGTAGGACAAACTGGGAGGACAGTTAGTCCAGATTTGTATATTGCATGTGGAATATCTGGTGCTATTCAGCATCAAGCTGGAATGCGCACATCCAAGATTATCGTTGCAATTAACAAAGATATAGACGCACCAATCATGAAATTGGCGCATTATGGAATTGTAGCCGACCTGTTTGAGTTCCTACCTATTTTTATTGCAGAACTTAAATTACATTTAAAATAACAGTTCTATCTATCAGAAACTTCTTGTTTCTTTACGCACCACTTGGAATAGGTAATGGGTCGTTCCCAGATTTAGCGGAATCATCGTTGCTAGTAGCTTCCTCTTCTACATCCTCTGTTATGTCTGATGAAGGTGGGGCAGAGGGAGGTGGCTTGGGTGGAGGTATAGGTTCACCATTCCACAAAGCCTCAAATTGGTCTAGTTCTAGTGTCTCATGCTCTAACAAGTAGTTTGCTACTTCGTCTAGCTTATCATTATGCTTCTTCAGTAATTTACCAGCTAATTTGTGTGCGCTATCAACTAAAGACCGTACTTCGGAGTCTATTTCTTCAGCTACAGCCTCAGAGAAATCACGTTGTTCACCAATTTCTCTACCAAGAAATACTAACTCTTCTTTTTTTCCGAAAGCCATAGGGCCTAATTTGTCGCTCATGCCCCAGCGGGTTACCATCTGACGGGCAACACTGGTCACTTGTTCCAGATCATTAGATGCACCAGTAGTTACTTCTTCTTTGTCGAATACCAATTCTTCAGCAGCCCTACCGCCTAACATTGCTGCTAAACGAGCTTTAAGTTTTGACTTTGTTGCTAAGCGTTGGTCCTCATCATTAGTCAGGTACCACGTCAGTCCAGCTGCAATTCCTCGAGGAATAATTGTGATTTTACGCACAGGCTCTCCCTCAGGTTGTGCTCTTGATACAACGGCATGACCTGCCTCATGATAGGCTGTTATTTTACGTTCACGTTCGGTGATTATTCGACTTTTGCGTTCTGGCCCTAACACGACTCTTTCTACTGCAGCTTCCATATCATGCATGCTGATTGACTTTTGATTAATTCTAGCTGCTAATATGGCCGCTTCATTGACGGTGTTTTCAATATCAGCACCTACAAATCCAGGAGTTGCTTTGGCCAAAACATCCAGTTTTACATCGGGATCTAGTGGCTTGCCTCGTACATGCACTTTGAATATAGCCTCTCTACCTACCATATCAGGACGGTCCAGTACAACTCGTCTATCAAATCGTCCAGGCCGCAAGAGGGCAGGGTCTAGTATGTCAGGCCTATTAGTTGCGGCGACAATAATTACATTTGTATCAGTGTCGAAACCATCCATTTCAACTAATATTTGGTTAAGCGTTTGTTCACGTTCGTCGTGACTTCCTCCCAATCCAGCACCACGTTGTCGACCTACTGCATCTATTTCGTCCACAAAAACTATGCAGGGACTATGTCGCTTAGCTTGTTCGAATAGGTCTCTTACTCGGCTTGCACCAACACCCACGAACATTTCAACAAATTCTGATCCAGATATGGAAAAAAATGGCACGCCAGCCTCACCAGAAACTGCTTTAGCTAGTAATGTTTTACCAGTTCCCGGTGATCCAACTAGTAATACGCCCTTTGGTATTCGTGCTCCTAGTCCTATGAATTTTTCTGGCTCTTGCAAGAATTCAACCACCTCTTGCAGTTCCTCTTTCGCCTCATCTGCTCCAGCCACATCGTCAAATGTTACAGTAGGTTGGTCTCCGGCGAACATGCGAGCTTTGCTTTTCCCAAAGGACAGAGCTTGATTGTTTGTGCCCTGAGCTTGTCGAAGAATGAAATAAATAAATCCAATGACAAAGATTGCGGGTAAAGTGTAACTAAGTAGGACCATTATGTTACCCCAATCGCCGGGACGTTGTACTTCCCATTTAACATTTGATCTAGCCTGTTCACTTACACCAAGTGTAGCAAATTGTTCAGGGGCTGTTGAGGCACTTTCTTTGCGGGTAATAGCTAGTTCATATTCTGCACCTGGACGAAAGTAAATAGTCAAATCGTCTTCAGCTACTACGATTTTTTCAACATTGCCACGCTCAATTTGAGTGGCAACTTCACTAATGGTCAGTTCTGTTTTTGGTCCTGATTGTGTACGAACGGAATACAGTATAGCTCCTAATGCTATTACTATTAGGACGTACACTAATGAGTTTCTCATACGGGGATTTTCCACTTTTTGTCTCCGTGATTTGTCTTACAAGTTATGTAATTATACCAAGTTTGATTAGTTTTCTTGTAAGATATTTGTTAATTTACTAATGTTAGGAGTGGTGCTAGTTTCCAGTATACTCTTGTCCAAAGTGCTAGCAATCCAAGTATCAACAACACTGCAGTAGCACCTAGCAGATATGATACCCAGTCTGTTTCAGCAAAAAAGTCGTTATCCGTGGCTTTTTTTGCCAATTCTTCATTTTCATATGTATGTGCAAAAATGCGTTTGTCCAGCTCTTTATTACTGAGTGCCAAATATGGTTTGGTTGCCTGTGCTCCTTTTTGGCGATATGTTTCCAGAACATGTCCAAGGTGTTGGGCTGTTCTATAGCGTGCAGCAGGTTCTTTAGATAGCACCTTAGTTATTATAGCTGACAGTGTATCTGGTACTCCTTGATTTAGTGTGCGTATATCTGGTGGAGTGACATGCATATGCATATGTCCTAAGATTTGTGGCTGATCCGACTCAAAAGGTAACCTGCCAGTGAGCATTTCGAACAATACTATTCCTAACGAATATACATCAGATGCTGGAGTAGCCTGTGCTCCGTGTGCTTGTTCCGGTGAGAAGTACTGAGGTGTACCAAAAGATTTTGGTGTGTTGTCAAAAGATTTAGTTGGTTTCATCAGTCTTGATATACCAAAATCTGCTACTTTCAGCTGGCCGTCATCTGTAACTAATATGTTTTGTGGTTTAATATCACAATGTACAATGCCTTGCTTATGTGCATGACCTATCCCTGCGCACATACTGATTACATATTCAAGTGCTAAATCAGTGTTGAAGGGGGCATCTAGTATGATGTGGTGTTTTAAGTCATGTCCCGAAATGTGTTCTAACACCATATAATGACTTTCTGAGTCACTACCTACGTCATAAACTGCCACGACATTTGCATGGCTTAGATGGGCTACTGCCCGTGCCTCACGTAAGAATTGATCCACTAGATTGGGTTTGGCGGCTAACTCTTCCCTCAGTATTTTGACGGCAACCACTCTTTGGAGTACTAGGTCTTCTGCTCTATAAACATTTGCCATGCCTCCCATAGCTCGTCGTTCAGTGAGCATGTAACGCTTGTTAAGCACTTTGTTTTTAGGGATATCTGATTTTTGACTTGATGAATTGTTTTGAGGATTCATTGGATAAATTATTGTAAGGTATCAATATTGTACTGTATTAGAGTATATTTGCGTACAATTTAGTGATGGCAGCATAATTGTATATTGTTGTAAGCATATGTGCTTGTGATATAATCTTGCAGTTCGTATTTGAGGATTTTCTACATGAATGTGACAATGAATCTAGCCCAGATTGTAGTTTCAATTGCATTAATTGTTGCTATTGTTTTACAAAGTAAAGGTGCTGGCCTAGGTGGTCTTACTGGAGCAACAGAGGGTAGTGTGTTTCGTGCTCGCAGAGGAGTCGAGAAACTTCTGTTTAATATCACAATTGGTCTGGCAGTAGCGTTTTTTGTTACTGCGATACTTAATGTGATGATTAATGGATAACGTTCATATATTCGATAACTCTGTATATTAATTTTTATATGTCTACCTGTAGTAATGTGACAAGCTAGTCCATCGATTAGTTATAAAGTGCTTCCAAATTTTATTGGAGCGCTTTTTTTTACAAGTGTATTTTTTATGAATAAGATACGTACACAGATCGTAATAGCAATAGCTGGATTGGGACTAATTGGGTTTTTATTGTACACACAGTCTTTAGGGCTTTTGGTTTCTGTGTCTCCAGCTCCTGGTGGTACGTATGTGGAAGGTGTGATAGGTGAGCCACGTGAGTTGAATCCTTTGTTATTTTCTCACCATGGTCCGGACCGAGATATTGCAAAGTTGGTTTATGCGGGCATGTTGAAGTTTGACGGGTCAGGACAGCCAATACCTGATTTAGCTGAAAGTTGGGCAGTTACTGCAGATGGACTTTCTTATACTTTTGTGATTCGTTCAGGACTACGTTGGCATGACGGTGTTCCCCTTTCACTGGATGATGTCATATTTACTATTGGTCTTATGCAATCCCTCGATTATCCGGGACCTGCTGATACTGGTGAATTGTGGCGACAGATTGCTGTGGCCAAGCTTAACAATAGTACACTGAAACTGACACTGCCAGAGCCTTACGCACCTTTTCTGGATCATGTAACATTTCCGGTGTTGCCTGCACATATGTTTTCAGGTGTCCGCTCAGCTGATCTCAAGCTTCACCCTGCTAATATTAACCCTGTAGGATCAGGGCCCTTTAAGGTAGAGAATTTGAATTTGGGTGATGGACACTCTATTTCTGAAATTGTTTTGACAACCAATCCCTTCTATCATGGTGATACTCCAATGTTGACTGCAATCAAGCTTAAATACTATCTTGATGAATCGTCGGCTATTGAAGCATTGAGACAAAATGAAATAATGGGAGTGGGTGGTTTGAGTCAAAAAGGTATAGACTCAATGCTGAATAATGTCAATTTCGACATACATTCTTCTTTGCTGCCTGAAACTAAAATGATTTTACTGAACCAGCAAAACGAGTCCCTAAAATTTTTCAGAGAGAAGAAAGTTAGATTAGCATTACTGTTAGGATTGAACCGCAAATTTTTTGTGAACGAATTCTTGTCTGGACAAGCTGTGTTAGCTAGTAGCCCAATTCCTCCAGGCAATTGGGCTTACAATGATTCTCTAAAAAATACTGAGTATAATCCCGATTCTGCTGCTGATTTGTTAAGTGAGTCTGGGTGGGCTTTTCCTGAAACTGATGTGGGGAGTGTTACAGATAATCTCATCTTGCAAAAGGATGGTGAAGAACTCGAATTCGAGTTGTTAGTCCCGAACGACGATTTATCTGTTGTTTTGGGGCAGATTGCTGTGGATGATTGGGGAAAACTAGGTGTAAATGCTTTGCTACAAATTGTGGAGCCAGATATTCTCGAGGAAGAATACCTCGATACTCGAGAATTTCAAGCAATAATGATTGACGTTAGCTTGCAGAGGACGCCTGACCCAGATCCATATCCCTTTTGGCACCAGACTGAAATTGAAAGTGGTCAAAACTATAGTGGATATGACAATCGAAGAATAAGCGAATATATTGAACAGGCACGCACCACTCCATCGATATCTACTAGATCAAGTTTGTATCATATGTTTCAGAAGCGGTTTGTTGATGATACTCCTGCTTTGCTGGTATATCATCCAGTGTATTCATATGTAACAAATAAGGTTGTGCATGGAGTGCAAATGGGTCCAATCGTTGAGCCATCAGACCGTTTCAATGGTATTTCTAACTGGTACATTGTAATTAGAAGAGTAGTAGGTAGGTTGACCAACTAGTCTGAATATAAGTGATGGTAGACTGAGTAGTGTTGCGCAATGCGGCGTATATATTCCTGTGGCTCATCAAGTCTTATTATCTCTACAAGCAGGTCGTAATCATTTTTGGCTAAGTTGTTCCAGATTGAAGTGTTACCAGGACCAGCATTATATGCGGCTAAGGCAGCATACTTGTTACCGTTGAAAATTCCTAGTTGTTCATCAAGGTAATAAACTCCGAAAGCTACATTAATGTGTGGACGGTATAGGTCTTGACTCTTGTAATTGTGCCATCGTAGTTGGCGGGCTATATATTCGCCAGTAGGGGGTATGACTTGCATTAATCCTTGTGCATATGCTGAAGAAGTTACTTCGCCTTGATATAGGCTTTCTTGTCGGATTAGAGATGCAATGATAAGAGGATCTATTCCATATTGTCTAGATATTGGTTCTATTAGGTCCAGGTAATATGGACCGTATCGTAGTTGTGTAATAAATTTTGGTGCTTCTAGGTTGTTATAGAGTTCTAGTGAATCCATGCAGTAACGTGCAGCCCATATCGCACCATAGTAATATCCTAGCTCCTTATAGGCTAGAGATAATTGGTATGAAGCCAAAGCATCAGTTTTATATTTGTTGCGTAAATTATCCAGTTCTTCACGAGCGTCCTCAAATTGTCCTAGTCTCCATAGTGTACTTCCTCTGACCCAATATTCATCTGAAATCAGTTTATCTGACAAAACGCTAAGATTATTGTTGGGGATATTTAAATGTTTTGCTATATAATCCTCAGCCTTTATCTGCGATTCTAAGTTAGATGCCAACTCAAAATTGACATTTGGGACTGGATTAAATGGCAGGTGTCCATTGAGAAGTTGTGTTGCTCTAATGCCATAATACCCAGATTCATCTACATCAACTGCTTTATACCATGCATTTTCTGCTAATTTGGTGTTTCCATTAATCGAGTGCACTTTGCCTAACCATACTAGTGATCCTGATAGTTGACTGAGATCACCTTGGTTTAGGTCAATTGATTGACTAAATCGTTTCTCAGCTTCCTCAAACTCATCTGTACGGTAGAAAGTTATACCAGATAGAAAAGCAGCTGCAGGTGCTAGGTTAGTAGTGGGATATTGGTCAGCTACCTGACCCCATAAACCCGAAGCAGTATCTAAATATTTACCTCGTTCTGCTATACGCGCTGCGTAAAACAGAATCTCAGGAGACATATTATGTTTAGGATAAGTAGATACCATATCTTGCAGATTTGAGACAGCACCTGAGTAATTGTCTTCCCATCCCCATTGCGTATAGGCGAGCTCAAGCCATGCCTCACCCCATAAAGCGTCACTAGTATGTGAGTCTATTATTTCTTGGAAATGTAGTTTTGCAGCAGGAATATTATTGAGTTCTCGATAGGAAAGTGCTATATAGTAGTGGGATTGCGCGTCATGCTCAGGATTTGTTGACAGGTAGCGTCTAAAAGCTAATATTGCTGGTGTGTGTTGATCAGCATGGTAATCAATTAAGCCTCGTTGGAATTCATTTACTTTAGTTCCATAGCTGAGTAACTCAACAAGTGATAGGTAAGAATAATATGATTTAGGATATGTATTGACTGCGTGCTTGTAGTATTGTATGGCTGTATTGATTTGGTTGGCGTCTACCATGGCTTTTGCGCGTTTATAATCCATTTGCGCCCTTGTGTTGTCATACTTTGTATTATTGGCAACCAGATCAAACAGTGCGATTGATCCAGCGGTTTCACCAGATGCTTGTAAGACTTCTGCTTTGTCGAGTAGAAGAAAATTGATGTTTGTACCACGCGGCTTTAGTATTGCTTTCTCGTAGTAGTCTGCCGATGTACTATATAGTCCTTTGGCTCGATGAGCATCGGCAATGAGTTCGAGTACATAAGAATCGATTACATTTGGGTATAGTTCTATGTACTGATTAAAATAGTCTATAGCTATAGTATGGTTGCCTAATTCATGGTTTGTGTAACCCAATAGAAATATTGCATCAGCCATATTGTGCGCAGTGGGATGAGTTTGAGCAAATGTTTCTAAGGTTTCTAGTGCGGTCCACATAGCTTTGCTTCTCAGATAACTATGAGCAAGACCTAGATGTGCATCTAAGTGTATTGCATCGTCTTCCTCTGTTTGCTCAAGAGCCACAATATATGAGTCAATTGCTGCCTGCCAGTTACTGTTGCGTAATGCCAGTTGGCCTGCATTAATACTGGACTGGGCGGGAGTAAGTGTTGGTGATGTGTAATTGTCAGTACCATCATTTGCGGTGTCCAAGCTGCTGGTAGTACTCTTTTGAGCGGTTTTTGTACTTGGAGGAGTGACGGTAGCTTCCATAGGGACTGTGGTTGATGTTTCGGATTCATCGATAGTCACAGTTGTTTCTTGAGAGCAGGATATGGTTGCAATCGTGAGGACAACACATACCAAAAGATAGTAGTGAATTTTCATCGCGCTGAGTTTACCATGCTTCGTTGACATTAACATGTGCGTCTGATATGATTTCAATGTCGCTAATTTAGCGCTCTCGGTATTCGAGAGCGTTTTTCATGAACCAGTAATATATATGTCAATGACTAGCTTGCCAGTGGTTTTACTAGTAGGTGGATCCGGTTCGCGTATGAGAGCGGATGTGGGAAATAGGCCTAAGCACTTGGTTGAGGTGGGTAGCCGCCCTATATTGTGGCACGTTATGCGCCTGTATTCATATTTTGGACATACTAAATTTGTTTTACCTTTGGGTCATCATGGAGAGGTTTTTCGTAAATACTTTCTCGATTTTAGCTCGTTGACACAGGATCTTGAGTTTAGACTTGGTACTGAAGACTCTAGAATACCTTCGAGTGGAGTTGAGAAGGATTGGCACGTTAATCTTTTTGATGCAGGTGTACAGACTTCAAAATCTGGTCGCATTAGTATGGCAATAAACCGCATTGACGCAGAGACATTATGTGTTACTTATGGTGATGGTATTGGCGATATAGATGTCAATAGCGCAATTGAGTTTCATAGAAGTCATGGCCGTATTGCAACTGTGACTGGATATCGTCCATTATCTCAGTATGGTGTTTTAGACATTGATGAACAAGGTCGCGTGTTTAGTATGAATGAGAAACCTAGATTAGATCATTGGATTAATGCAGGTTTTTTTGTTTTCGAACGCACTGTCTTAGAGTACTTAGGAAGTGATGGTAAAGTTGACTTAGAAACAGATGTAATGCCAAGATTGGCCTCTGACGGAGAGTTGATGATGTATAAACATGAAGGTTTTTGGGCTTCCATGGACACCCTGAAAGATGCGCAAAATCTCAACAATTTGTGGAATACTAGTGCTCCGTGGAAAGTATGGGGAGACTAGAATGACCAATTCTCATTTCTGGCGTGATCGTAGAGTTCTCATAACTGGTTGTACGGGCATGCTGGGATCATGGATGACTCAAAGGCTACTTGAACTAGGTGCTGATGTTGTTGGTATTGTTAGAGATAATGTTCCTCATAGTGAATTAGTCCGCTCTGGCACTATTAAACGACTCAATTTGGTGAGTGGTAGTATCACAGACAGCGATTTAGTATTACGAGTATTTTCTGATTATGAGATACAGACTTGTATTCATCTTGCTGCGCAAACTGCAGTGGGCATTGCAAATAGAGCGCCTGTACCTACCTTTGAAACTAATATAAGAGGTAGCTGGATAGTCCTAGATGCTGCTCGACGATGGTCAGGACTCGAACAGATGTTAGTTGCATCTAGTGATAAAGCTTATGGAGTTCACAATGATTTGCCCTATTCCGAATCAGTAGCGTTAAAAGGTGATCATCCGTACGATGTTTCAAAGTCATGCACAGATATGATTGCACGTACTTATGCAAACACTTATGGCTTACCAGTGGCAATCACGAGATGTGCAAATATGTATGGTGGTGGCGATTTGAATTGGAATCGTATAGTACCTGGAACAATGCGTAGCATTATTAACCGTGAGGCACCAGTTATCCGATCTGATGGTAAGCCAAGACGCGACTATGTATATGTGCAGGACATTGTGAGGGCATGTATTATGCTGATAGAAAATCTTGCTAAAGATAGAGATGCACATTCTGGCATGGCTTATAATTTTGGTACTGATAATCCTGTTTCAGCATTGGAAATGGTGGAAAAAATATTAGATATTTCTGGCACAAACAATATTCAACCTATTATTCAAAATGAAGCTTCGAATGAGATTCAAGACCAATATCTTTCTAGCAAATTAGCTGAACAGCGACTCGGGTGGAAGGCTGAATACTCTTTACATGATGGTCTGCTAGAGACTTTTGAGTGGTATCGTACATTCCTATCGAAAACGTGAACGAGTTTTGGGCAAACAAGTCTGTTTTGATTACTGGCTCAGGTGGTTTTGTTGGCAGGCATCTTTGTAGGAACTTGGTACAGGCTGGCGCAAACGTTGTAGGATTAGATCGACACAATAACATACAGTCGGAATTGTTTGGGTTCTTAGCTGGTGATATTACTGATCCAGATACGATTTCAAAAGCACTAGACACTTATTCTCCAGCAATTGTATTTCATTTAGCTGCAGCCGGAGCAAGCGATCCATTTCTTTCGGAAAAAAAAGCTATAAAGGTAAACACAATTGGAACAATTAATTTGCTCAATGCTATACAGGGGCAAGTAAAGATAGTAGTTGCTCGCACCCCGGCTGAATTGGATTTAAACAGTCCTTATGCAGTGAGTAAAGCAGCGGGGTGGGAATTTTGTTCTATGTACGCACGATTAAAAGGATGGCCAGTAGTGGGGGCAATGATATATCAATGTTATGGTCCAGGACAATCATCTAAAAACGTACTTCCAGCAGCTTTAGATGCTTTACGCAAAGGTGTAAAATTTCCTCTATCGCCTGGTGATCAAATTCGTGATTGGGTATTTGTAGACGATGTAGCATCTGGGCTAATTTCTTCAGCTCAATCTGCACTTGAACCAGCAACCACTGTGGATATCAGTACTGGAGTAGGGACTAAATTGCGGGAGGTTGTAGAGATCCTTTACAAGCTTACAGGATGTAATCTTAGCCCGAGTTTTGGAGCATTGCCTTACAGGAACGGAGAAAGTATGAGTGTATTGGGGAATGCAGAACGTACTGATACACTAATTGGGTGGAAAGCAAAAACTATACTTGAAGAAGGTCTGAGTATTTTTATCGATTCTGAAACAGGTGATTTATGAAGACTAAAGACCGATTAAAATCAGAAATAATGCGGAAAGTTGCTGAATACTATTCGATTGAACATTCGGATCAAGAATTTGTTCCAGGTAAAAGTAGAGTCAAGTATGCTGGAAGAGTGTTTGATGAGCGGGACATGAATATGATGGTTGCTTCAGTGCTTGAATTTTGGCTTACGGCAGGTCCATATGCGAAACAGTTTGAACTAGAGCTAGGCAAATTTCTTGGAGTAAATGAAATTATTCCAGTCAATTCAGGTTCGTCGGCTAACCTTGTAGCTGTTACAGCATTATGCAGCCGTAAACGTGGAGAACGACGTCTAGTACCGGGTGATGAAGTAATAGTACCAGCAACATCATTTCCTACGACTGTGGCTCCACTTGTACAAAACAGGCTAATTCCTGTCTTTGTGGATTGTGGTATTGCAGACTATAACTTGGATGTTGATCAAGTGAGGGCCGCAATTTCTTCACGTACGCGAGCTATTATGTTTGCACATACGCTTGGCAATCCAGCTGATATGGACGCCATAATGAAAATTGTAAATGAGCATAATCTGATATTAATTGAAGATGTATGTGATGCTTTAGGTTCGACATATGATGGTCGTATGTTGGGCACATTCGGTGAAGTTGCTACCCTTAGTTTTTATCCTGCACATCATATTACGCTGGGGGAGGGAGGTGCTGTTTTTACTAGGAGCCATAGCTTAGCTAGAATAGCTAGAAGTGTACGTGACTGGGGAAGGGATTGTTGGTGTGAATATGAGAATCCTACTGATGGAAAGTGTGGTCGACGATTCGAGCGAGAGATACCAGGTATGACGGGGTATTATGATCATAGATATTATTTTACAGAGATTGGATATAATCTAAAATTGACTGATCCACAGGCTGCTCTCGGTTTAGCTCAACTGGAAAAATTACCTGATTTTATAGCTGCTAGGAAAAGAAATTTTAAGCGCCTTTATTCGGGTTTGGAGCAATGGCAAGATTATCTTACTTTACCTAAATGGCACAGAAAGTCCGATCCTTCTTGGTTTGCATTTCCCATTACAGTGCGACAGGACGCTCCTTTCAGTCGAAAAGAGATAATTCGCCATTTAGAAGATATGAATATAGAAACTAGGATGTTGTTTGCTGGAAATGTGTTGCGCCAACCAGGCTTTGCAGAAATTGACTGTAGGATTATAGGCGAGTTGCCAGTTTCCGATCATGTAATGCAATCTACATTCTTTGTGGGAGTATATCCTGGTTTGAATAATAAGCAGATTGATTACATGCTCGATATATTCTCCAGTTTCATTCAGGCATTGTAACATTGAAACTGTCAATTATAGTCCCGGTGTATAACGAACGTTTGACTATACTGGAGATTTTGCAACGTGTGCAGAAAGCTGATATTGGTCCGGACTGGGAGAAGCAGATTATAGTTGTAGACAATTGTTCTACGGATGGTACCAGAGATTTGTTGCTTGATTATGATGCAGACAATGTTCAAATCATTATGCAAACTGAGAATCGAGGTAAAGGTCACTCAGTTCGTACAGCAATTCCTTTGTGTATTGGTGATTATACGATTACACAGGATGCCGACCTTGAATATAATCCAAGAGAGTATGTGAAATTGTTGGAACATGCACTTGTCAACAAACTAGATGTAGTTTACGGGTCACGCGTGTTAGGTGGAAAATATTATCATAACTATAGGCTTAATTATTGGGTTGTTCGTGGTCTGACTTATCTTACTAATATGTTGTTTGGCGCTAGTTTTACAGATGTAGCTACTAATTATAAACTGGTTCGGACAGAACTACTGAAGTCTCTCAAACTTCAATCTTCCGGCTTTGATTTGGATTTTGAAATTAGCAATAAGTTAGCTCTAATAACTGATAAGATTGATGAAGTTTCAATTGCTTATGAGCCTCGCACCTATGCAGAAGGAAAAAAAATCGGGCTAATTGATGGTCTTCTTGCTTTATGGGTTATTGTGCGTGACCGTCTGAAATCCACTTTTTAGATTTGTAATATGATTATTTCTATTATTGTATGTGCTTACAATGAACGCGACACAATTTTAGATGTCCTTCAAGGTATTAATGATGTAGACTTTGGCAATAATTGGTCTAAGGAAATTATTGTGGTTGACAACTGTTCCACTGATGGCACGCGCGAGATATTGAAAGAGGGTTCTTGGCCTGACACCAAGATTATATTTAATAATACCAATCTAGGTAAAAGCGCCTCTATCCGAGTGGCAATTAATGCATTGAGTGGAGATTATGCAGTTATTCAGGATGCGGACTTAGAATACGATCCGAGTTATTTACCTAACCTGCTAGAGAAAACGCAGACTGACAATGCTATAGCTGTACTGGGCTCAAGAATACTTGGTGGCAGACCAAACTATATTTACTATCATGCGTTTTTAGGTGTGCGTTTGCTAACTGTTGTGACCAATCTTTTGTATGGAAGTCAGCTGACTGATGTGGCTACAGCTATAAAATTAGTGCGTAGTGATGTGCTTAAATCACTCAATTTGGTTGGAGAGGGTTTTGAGCTTGATTTTGAACTTGTGGACAAACTATTACTAGCTGGACATCATATTCATGAAGTCCCTTTGAGTTACAATCCGCGTACATATGCTCAAGGCAAGAAAATACGTACAATTGATGGTTTGCGTGCTTTACGAGTTATCGTGCGAGATAGACTAGGTTTTTCTTCTGTATACAAAATTGGCTAAATTATTATGAATATAGTATTTTCCGGATCAATAGCGTTTGATCATCTTATGACTTTCCCAGGATATTTTAGGGATTACATAATGTCCGATAACTTGGAATCATTAAGTTTAAGTTTTCTTACTGACAGTAAGACCGTACATCGAGGTGGTAACGCACCTAATATTGCCTATAATCATGTACTGCTAGGTGGTAAAGGTACTGTATTAGGTACAGTTGGGCAGGATTTTCATGACTACAGGACATGGCTAGAAAGTGTTGGTGTGGATACGACTGGCATTGTAGAAATTAAAGATGAGTTTACTGCATCTTTTTACGCTACTACAGACCGCAATAATGCGCAAATTGCATCTTTCTACTCCGGTGCAATGAGCCACTCATCTAAGCTCAACATATCTAATTTGGCTTCAAGACCTGACTTAGTTGTGATATCTCCTGATGATCCTCTTGCAATGAGGTATCGTGTACAGGAATGTCAGTCTATGGAAATTCCCTATTTGTACGATCCCAGTCAACAGATTGTTAGATTGGAAAGTAATGATTTGTATGAAGGCATAATGGGTGCTCAGATGATTGTCCTTAATCAATATGAATTTTCTCTTTTAAAAGAGAAAATTCATATTGATGAGACAGCAATTGTAGAAACGGGAGCTGTACTTGTGATCACAAATGGGCGGCATGGATCACAGATATGGTCAGGTGATGATTATTTCGAAATACCAATATTTCCTGAGAAAGAGGTATGTGACCCGACCGGAGTGGGAGACGCCTTAAGAGGTGGTTTTCTGCGCGCGTATGCTGTCGGTCTGCCATTAGATATGTGTGGCAGGGTTGGAGCTTTGTCGGCTACGTATTGTTTAGAGCATGTAGGTACCCAAAATCATAGTTATACAGTATCGCAGTTTGTTGAAAGATTTCTAACAAATTATGATGATGAAGGTGTGATAGATTTATTTGATTGAAAAATATAACCATAGTATCAACGATTGATATAGAATATAATTGGACAAAAGGAGTCACATAATATGGAATTTGACGTTAAGAATGCTGATCTTGCTCCTGGCGGTAGACATCGCATTGAGTGGGCTGAACAGGAAATGCCAGTGCTACGACAAATACGTGAGCGCTTTGCAAAAGAACGACCGTTACAAGGAGTGAAAATGTCAGCATGTCTTCATGTAACTACTGAGACTGCAAATTTAATGCGGACATTACAAATAGGCGGTGCAGATGTGGTTGTATGTGCATCTAATCCATTATCCACGCAAGATGATGTGGCTGCATCTCTAGTAGTGCATGATGAAATACCTGTTTATGCCATTAAAGGTGAAGATAATGAAACTTACTATAATCACATTAATGCTGCTCTAGATCACCGACCTCAAATTACTATGGATGATGGTGCCGATTTGGTTAGCATATTGCACAAAGAGCGTGTTGGTCAAATTAGTGAGGTAGTGGGTGGGACTGAAGAAACCACAACAGGTGTTATACGTCTGAAAGCTATGGCAGGTGACGGTGCTCTTAAGTTCCCAGTTGTGGCTGTGAATGATGCCATGACCAAACATTTTTTTGATAATAGGTATGGTACTGGGCAGAGTACTTTGGATGGAATAATTAGAGCCACAAATGTTTTGCTAGCTGGAAAAACATTTGTGGTTTGTGGATATGGTTGGTGTGGAAAGGGTTTGGCTAATCGAGCATCTGGTATGGGAGCTAATGTGATTGTCACCGAAGTGGACCCACTCGCTGCACTTGAGGCGGTAATGGACGGTTATCGTGTTATGCCATTAGATAAGGCCGCACCATTGGGGGATTTTATATGTACTGTCACTGGAGATAAACATGTGATAGACCGCCATCATTTCGAGTTAATGAAAGATGGTGCAATAATAAGTAACTCAGGGCATTTTAATGTGGAAATCAATATACCTTCTCTTCATGAACTGGCAGGAAACAAAGTTCGACAAGTGAGAGAATTTGTTGAGGAATTTACTATGTCTGATGGCAGGAGAATCAATCTGCTTGGTGAAGGTAGATTGATCAATCTTGCAGCTGCTGAGGGTCATCCTGCTAGTGTTATGGACATGAGTTTTGCCAACCAAGCATTAAGTGCTGAATATATGCTTAAGAATAGTCATGATTTGGATAATAAGGTTTATTCTGTGCCAGAAGAGGTTGATAGGCAAATCGCTACTATCAAACTCGAGGCAATTGGAATTAAAATAGATAAACTCACTGCTGAACAAGAAAAATACCTTAATTCTTGGGAAGAGGGTACATAAAATACATAAAAACGTAGTTCAAGTGTCTGGTTCTGAGTGACAAAGCCAATCATAATGCCACTTAATTAGTTACTCAGAACTAGAAGTTTCAATAGTATCTTCAACAGTAATCTTGATAAACAATTTGTGCCCAAACATGATTCCATCAGGATCATAAAGTAGCCAATATCCTTGGTAGTCTCCAGGAGAAGATGGTGTGGTCATGTCTATTTGAATTATGGCGTTGGCATCGGGTTGTGCTGGGTAAAGGGCATGTTGCAATTTTGCAGTCATAGCATGACCTTCTTTGAAGACTACAGAATATCCAGGACCCCATGAACAAGTGCCTGTATTACGTATTTGCCATAATTTACTTATCGGTTTGTCAGGTTCTAACTTGGTGAAATCTGGTATTGTTAGGTCTGTTACAAACATCGCATCATTTGTACAGGGCTTTTTTGGCGAAATAAGAGTAAATGTAGGACTGATTGTAGGTGGTGATGATGATGATGATGTGTTGTTAGGTGTAAGAGTGTTTACATTGTCTGGTTGTGATGTATTCATCTTAGCTTCCTGCTCACACCCGATTAACATAAAGGGTATACAAGCTAGTATGAACGTTATATAAATGCTTGGTCGAATATCACGCATAGTACCTATTACATTGATTGTTTGTAGACTTGAAGTTGACATATAAATTTAGATTTGGCATAATTACGGCATAATTGGTTGCTTAAGCAGCTGCTAGTATGTTTATTGTTGGACAGCTATTTTTAAGGAACGGGAGGTGATGCTCATGAAAAGTGACAGTACTATTAACGCCGGGGCATCCCTCCTGAATAATTAGGAGAGATGCCCTGGCGTGAGGTAGAGCATTCTTAGGAATGCTCTATTTCTTTAATTTCATTCATCACCAAATACAATCCCTAAGCCACGGGCAGCAGTAATCAAATCCCCGTCAGGATTGACCAATTTAGGCGTTTGAGCAACAGCATCTGAAAGAGAAATAGAACCAATCTCGCGTCCTTGTAAATTGACCATCATGCCATAGGCTCCAGCCATAGCGAGTCTTGTGGCACCAGCACCATAGAGAGTAGCTAGCCACCTATCATAAGGAGTAGGACTTCCTCCTCTTTGTAAATGGCCTAGCACTGTGCATCTCGAGTCAATTCCTGAGTCGACACGCAGTTCATCAGCTATAGTTTGTCCAATTCCTCCTAAGCGACCACTATATAATCCTGCATCATCTTTGTATTGCTGTTTACCACCTTTTGGACGGGAACCTTCAGCAACAGACATTATGTTAAAGTTACTGCCATTAGCTGCTCGTTTCTCAAATCTATTAATTACAGGTGTTAGGTCGAATGGTATTTCAGGTATTAGAATTGAGTCAGCTCCACTAGCAATGCCAGCTCCAAGTGCAATCCATCCTGCGTTACGACCCATTAATTCCAGTATCATAGCTCTACTATGGCTTTCAGCTGTAGTATGTAGTTTGTCTAGTGCTTCTGCGGCAGTACGCATTGCAGTATCAAAACCGAAGGTTACATCAGTGCCTCCCATGTCATTATCTATTGTTTTTGGCACGCCAACGATTGGAGCACCTTTATCATACAGTGCTTTACTAATAGTTAGGGTTCCGTCTCCTCCGACCACAATAATGCTGTCTAGTTGCAATTTTTCTATGTTGTCTAATGCCTGTTCTGACATATCACTAATAACTTCTTTATTGTTGACTATTGTCTTACGTGAAAATGGGTTTCCGCGGTTCGCTGCCCCTAATATTGTACCGCCATGAGATAGAATACCACGTACCTCGCTGTGGCTCAGAACAATCATATCTTCTGGTTCAACTAAACCATCAAATCCATTTCTCAATCCAAGGACTTCCACATTAAATTCATTCATTGCAGTATGAACTACTGCTCTGATCACAGCATTTAATCCTGGTGCATCTCCTCCACCTGTTAGGATACCGATTCGTCTTTTGCGTCTATTACTATCCAAGTTTAATCCTTAAGGTTTATCAGTTACTTTTGTGTAAATAAAAACTCAATTGAAAATCAATAATAATTCAATTGGATGATACCACTTTGGGACGAGTATGAATACAAAAATTTCATCAAAATTAAAGTCTGCAATTAGTGTTTACACAAAACGTTCGCGTATTACAGCACTTATGTAGTCCATTGTTGCTACTACAATAGCTATAGCTAACATTTGTACGCTAGCTGCACGGTAATCAAGCAGATTGATGTTTTGTTGAAGTAAGAACCCGATACCACCACCGCCTGCAAATCCTATAATGGTTGACATACGTACATTGATATCCCATCTGTACATCGTAAATGATATGTAAGGAGGTATGATTTGAGGAATTACTGCATATACAATTGTCTGTAGGCGATTGGCTCCCGTTGCTCTCACAGCTTCTAACGGTCCCGGTGCAATGCTTTCGACTTGTTCGGAATACAATTTTGCAAGGGCAGCGATGGTATGCAATGCTAGAGCTAAAGATCCAGCAAAAGGTCCTATACCGACCCATACAACAAATACAATCACCATCACCAATGGTTCTATAGATCTTGTGGCATTAAGTATAGTTCTAGTCACGTAATAAGTTACATATCCGATTGGTATAGGATGTTTATAAGATATTCTTAAAGATACTAGTAATCCTAGTATTGCACCAATTGCCATGGGTAGATAAAGTGCCTTTTGAGGATCGTCTAACTGATAAAACCAATCAATAATGTTACCTAAAATACCGCCAATTACTGCACCTGCCAGAGCTGTTGCACAAATATTGGTTATTTGTATTAGTCGTGGAGACATATTATCTGAAATATATTGCCCCAGTTTGTTGCCGGCAAGACCAAGAGTGCCACCGCCCAACAATGCTGTAGCTGCAGGTAGTACCATAATTAGAACATCACCTAGTTGACTGATGAAATTGCCTACAAATCCAATAGGTCCTAGAGGTTCGATCAGTGCCTGTCCTAGTACCAGTGCTAAATTAGCTATCATATAAATTGTGAGAATTGACATGAGAGCACATAGTGTTACAGTGACTAACTGGACTGTCTTATGTTTACTGAGATTGGATTGGGTTTGGTTTTTAGGAAATAACCATTGTATAACAGTCCAAGTCAATCCAATCCCTAAGACTGAACCAATACTACTTCTGATTAGAATATCTTCCGCAAATAATTGCATGGCAAAAGACTTAAACGTCAATGCTGTTTGTAGTCCAATGAGAATGCCTAGTGGCCATCCAATTGTTGAGAATGCAACATTTGTAAGTGAACTTTTTTGGCTGCTCATCAGGTTGCGAGCGGCGAAAAAGCTTACTGGAATTGCTAAAAGAGTGCCAAACGTAGTAGCTAGTAGAGCTAGAAAAACAGTTTCTATGATTTTGTCCCAGGTGCTTTTGGCTACGTCTGAGAACTCTGGGTTTCCAATGTTGCGACGCGGCAGTGCTCTTATCATTTGAGCTACATCTACTGGTTGGCGCTTCGGAAGCTCAACTTTGGCTTTAAAGTAACCATTTGCATCGGACTGTAGATTGCCTATCGTCAGATTAACACCACTAAGAGCAAGAAAGTTGATTGGCCCTTTAGTGTTGGGCCAAATATTGTATCCTTCCACGGTAATTATTTCGCCTGGGCCAGCGCAGTTAGGAGTGAGTATCAGATAAGCCTTACTCGTGTCTGGTTTGTAGTCTTGGATTTGAGCTTTTGGGCATGGGAGATAGATAGGTGCTATGACCTCTAGTTCTTCTTTCTCATAAACAAACAATGAAGGGTGTGCTAAGGCGCGCATGATACGGCTAAGCTGTGTTAGACGCTTTTCGGAACGCGTGGTCTCAAAATTGACTTTCGTTACATTAAATCCATAGGCATAGATGATCATTCCAAACAATATAGCGAGTCCAAAACCTACTGACCTAATGAGAGACTTTTCTCTTTGCATTGAGCAATCTAACCAACCCTTTTGGCTTCTTGTCCATATATGCTTCTAAATTTGGCGTCATCTATTTCTTTGGGTGGGCCGTCAAACATTAATTGGCCTTGGTTAAGAGCGATGGCGCGGTCTGCATATTCATGCACAAGATCTAGAAAATGTAGACTACAGAGTATGGTCACTCCATCCTCTTTATTTAGTTTCTCTAGGTATTGCATTATGCTGTGAGCTAGCACTGGATCAAGACTAGCTACCGGCTCATCAGCCAGAATTATTTCAGGCTCTTGCATCATGGCACGAGCTACTCCAACACGTTGTTGTTGTCCGCCACTGAGTTCGTCTGCGCGCTTATATGCCTGGTCAGCTATACCTACTCTGTCTAGTTGCTTTAGTGCCATCTCTATATCTGTTTGTGGGAAACGATTTATCAAACTTAATGCTGGGTTGATATAGCCAAGACGGCCTGAGAGTACATTGGTTATCACTTTGGATCTTGAAACAAGGTTGAAATGTTGAAAGACCATACCGATTTTGCGGCGCACATTACGCATTTCGTTTTGGCTAGCAGATGTGATATCGATATTGTTCCACATGATTTGGCCTGATGTGGGTTCTATCAACCTATTGATACATCTTAACAGTGTGGATTTGCCAGATCCGCTAAGACCAATTACAGCCAGGAATTCGCCTTTCTTTACTTCAAAACTTACATTGTCCACGGCAAGAACCTTACCGTCATATATTTTTGTTAAATTGTGTATTTCTAACATGGGGTGATAAAACCTGTCCTGGACTATTTTGTCCAGGACAGGTTTATGATATCAGCGAATATTACTCGCCGATATTTTCCAAGGTTATTCCTTGAGCAGCCATAAGCAAACGAACACCATCAAAGTTTTCATCGGCGATTGGGCCAGCAGCGGTCCAATCGTAGAAGTTTTCATTACAGAATGTTTCAGCACAAGCATCTGTACCGACATAGAACTTCACACCGTCCGTTACTGCTGTTTTCAGCGCTTCTGGGAAGTCAGGAGCAAATGACATAGTATCATTGGGAATTTCAGCTGATATGTCTAGTATCCGGACTTTTTGGACAACGTCTGGTGCTTCCTCACGTATCGATGCTCGTGCATCTAAAACGCGATATCCACCACACATTAACCGACCTTTTTCATTTACAGCACATTCCTCTATCATTTCATCTGGAATGTCTGGTGCATCACCAAGGGCCCAAGTACCCTCAGGCAGTAATGGCGGGCTGAAATAGGCTGTGGCAAAATCGGCTTCACCATTGTAGACTGCTTTCACAGCAGCTGAATGGCCACCAGCTTCTATCTTCTCTCCAACAGTTATACCTAGATCGTCATACAGCGCGGACGGGAAAAGGAATCCTGAAGTAGATCCAGCATCTGGATATGCCCAGCTGGCACCCTCTAAGTCTTTGAGTGTTTTATACGAACTATCACGTGCCACTAAGAATTCGGCCCAATAAACATTCCATCCGTATCGTTCCGAAGCCAAGGCTGGTTCAACACCACAAAGTGTGTTGCCAAGCACATATCCCATTGCTGGTATGAACCCAATTGTGTTGGTTGGAGAAGCACACATTTCCTCGATAGTTGCTGCGTATGAGGTGGGCACACTAACGTTAAAGTTCAACCCAGTAGCTGACTTTAGTCCCGTCTCGATCAGATCACCACTTGAGATCATGAAGTCGATATCCACTGAAGGAACAAAGAGCACATTTATTGGATCATCTGCCGAACCTAATGTGCCATCGTAGTCTGAACCACAGTATGCACCACAACCTATGTTGTCATAGTCCATTACGAAATCAGCCCCAAACCATTTGGCGTTAATCTCATTTAGCGTTCCATCGTCTTTCATGGATTGTAGAGCAGCGTTGATAGGAGCAACTAGATCACTTCCGGTTGGGAATATGAATCCCAGATAGTCACTTGAAAGCGAGTCTCCTATGAGCATGACCTGGTCTGCATTTTCACCCATATAACCTTGTCCAGCTGTCTCATCTATTACTACTCCATCTACGTCACCAGCAATCAAAGACTGAACGGTCAAGCCAAAGTCATCAAAACCTTGGACTCGTTCTTCACCGACTAGGTTAACAGCGGTATCGTAGTTGGTGGTACCAATTTGTTCTCCGAGTATCAGGCTTGAGTCTTCCGCAAATTCCTCTGGACTGGAGAAGCGTGTTTCATCCAGTCTAACGAGCAGTCGTTGTTCAGTTGCGATGTATCCATCTGAGAAATCTGCATTTTCATCACGTTCAGCAGTGATGGTTATTCCATCTGTGGCCATATCGAATTGGCCAGCAGATACAGCTGCAATCATTGTATCCCAGCCAAATTCTTGCCAATCAAGTACGCAGTTTAATCGTTCGCATATTTCTCCCATAGCATCATAGTCCCACCCTTTTGCTTCACCGGTGGCTACGTCGATATAGTTAAATGGTAGATATGCATTTTCAACCGCAATACTGATAGAGCGACCTTCTAGGTCTGGCATACCTGCTGCTGGGGCTTCACCTGGTACTTCACCTTTGACGCCCTCAACCCAGTAGTCCATGCCTAGCATTGAGCCGTCGTCTAGGCATTCACCAGCTCCTACTACTACATTTCCATTAGCACCAACTATTGGTCCACAGAAGACATCCCAATCACCGGACACAATTGCTGCTGACTTTTCATCTACCAGGGCAGCTGTTTCAGCGGAAACTCTGTCAGAAAGTGGTGCAAGTCCAACTATACCTTCATCCATTCCTCCCCAGTATGACTCAGCACCATCATATGTTCCTGCCATGACTTGCTCTGCTATCTCAATATACTTCAGACCCCAGTTCCAGACAGGACTTGTCAGAACTGTATCGCCAACAAACTGAGCCATATCAGAATCATAACCAATTGAAAGAGCTCCAGCATCAGCGGCTGCTTTTTGAGGCTCTGTGGTATCTTGGTGTTGTGCGATCATATCGGCGCCGGCAGCGAGTAGTGCGTCAGCGGCTTCTTTTTCTTCAGGTGGCCCAAACCAAGTATTGGTCCATACCACTCTGACTTCAGCATCTGGATTTACTTCCCTTACTCCAAGTGTAAATGCATTAATTCCACGTATTACTTCTGGTATTGGAAATGCAGCTACGTAACCTATGATGTTACTTTCCGTAGAGGCACCAGCTACTAAACCAGAAAGATATCTGGGTTGGTACATTCTCCCGAATACATTTGAAGCATTGGGAGCATTCTTGTAACCAGAAATATGCACAAATTGAGTGTCAGGGAACTCCTCGGCTACTGCAACAGTTGCATCCATATAGCCAAAGGAAGTAGTGAAAATTAGATCATACCCCTTCATTGCAAAATCTCTGATCACACGTTCTCCTTCAGGACCTTCTGGAACCATTTCTACGAACGCAGTCTCTACACCTAATTCTTCTTCCATCATTAGTCTTCCCTGGTCATGTGCCCAGGTCCAACCAAGGTCTCCAATTGGTGCCACATAGACAAAAGCTACCTTAAAACCGTCGGCGACGGTTTCAGCATCTTTTTCAGACGATGCCGCTGGTTCTTCTGCAGGCGCAGGTGGTTCTTCAGCTGCTCCACCGCAGGCGGCAAGTAAGATAGCTCCAATCAAGAGAATGCTAAGGATATTACCTATCTTCTTCATTTGTTTCCTCCTATATTTATTAGACTCTTAGACTTTTTACTTTATTATGAATCAATGTATTTGCGAAATGTATATGAAATACAAAAACTTAGCTTATTTTGTGGTTGCGGGGCATAACACTATACGGCTAAATCACTGCTTCGATAGATGCAAATATGTGCCCCTGTCCAATACACGTACACCAACAATTATTCATCAATCGGTTTTAAATTTTCTTTCCATAGCTTTTACTCCCATTGACAATATGAGTGTCATGCTTAAGTATAGAAATGCAAGTGTATTATATGTTTCAGGAAAGCGAAAGGAGGCTGCCGCATATTTTTTCCCAAGATGCGTTATTTCATTGACTCCTAATACCGAAACTAGAGAAGATTCCTTAAGCATAGCAATGAAATCATTTCCGAGTGGGGGGAGTACTCTTCTAATGGCTTGGGGCAAAATAATTAACTTTAAGGATTGGAAACGTGTCAGCCCGAGTGCTTGAGCTGCTTCTATTTGTCCAGTCGAAATGGATTGTATACCGGCACGAAATATCTCTGCAGAGAATGCGCCATATGAGAGAGCAAGTGCGATTATGCCGCGTGCAATGAAATTAACATCACGAATACTCAAGTTGGTAAAGATATTGTCGGGTGGCATCCATCCTGTTGATGCTAGGCGGACCCCTAAGAGGTTTATAGCGACAATTGCGGCGGGTACTATTACAAAAGCAGTGTAGAAGATTTGTACAATAATAGGGACGCCACGAATCACTTGGACATATAGCAGGGCAGCATTTCTAATGATAATGTTGCTCGATAGCTGTCCCAATCCGGTCAAGAGACCTATTGTTATTGCAAAGATGTATGCAGTTATTGTAACAGTTAGAGTTAAACGTATACCAACCACTAGTTTCTTTATTACTTCCTGATACAGTTCATTCGTTATAAAGCTATAAACAAAAAATGTTGCTGCCAGCAATATTATGATTGCCCACCAAGGCAGGTTGGCTAGTCGATCTGTAGCATTTGACTGGAAGCTAGGTGACGTTCTATTACTTGTGGTTTTCACGGATGGTTTAGCGTTTGGGTACTATAGTTATGAAATGAGGATCAACCCGATTGTTTACGTTTGATATTTCCACATCTTCATGAATTAGTCCGGCCCAGAAGTAAAGGGGGTTACGCGCAGGCACATCGGTAATGGTTATAGCACCTGTAATAGTTGCTCTTTCTCCTGGCATGAGATACCAGTGGTCCTCTATTCTTGTTAATTCGTGTCTTTTGCCGAGTGCCCAACGCCAGGGATAGTCTCGTATGCAAGTGTCGCAATCAATTCCAATGCGCCATGCCCCGGATTCTTCATACCAACCATGTGTGTTTGAGTTCTCATTTTGAGTGTAGTGAAACCCTGGTTCTGGTCCGCTTGTTCGAATAGGAGATGCACCGTAGTTTTCGACGGTAAGTGTGAAAACAATTTTGTCTCCCTGGACTATAGTAGTGTCTTCAAATTCAACATCTGCATTAACAATGTCTGCGCGTGGGACACCACCATGTTTGATTTCTAAATGTCCTTCCACGGTTACCTTTTGGCCAATTGCATCTAGCGAGTTTGCTATTACTTTATAAATACCATCGGGTGGTGGGCTTACTCCTAGATCAACTCCTCCCTCGTATTCGAATGTGTGCATGCCTGGTTGATCTTTCGGAGTGTTGCCCGCACGTTCCGCAATAGGCAATTGGTTTCCGTTATGGTCAATCATAAATACATCAACGTGCGCTTCTTTAGTTAGGAAAAGATTGATCCAAATGCGATCACTAATACCATCTCTGTTAGGAGTAAAAAGGACGGGTGAGACACTAAATCCGCGCATGTCAGGAAGGGTATCGTCGGCTAACTTTATAGTCAGACTACCGGTTTTTCTCTCGCGGGTCTTTTGATTATTAGCTTCAACAACCCATTGGTAATCGCCATTTGGTAGTATTCGTGAAACAATTTTACCTTCGATGGAATCGCTCGGCATTTCGAACCCATTCACTATTCCGGAGAAAAGTAAATTGTGTTCTCCAGACTGGCGTGGCTTATTGCGGCGGAAATCATAACGTCTTCCATCATTATCTAGAAAAAATATCGACACATTAGCTGGTTGTGCCAAGGTGTATGTTACTTTAGTCACGTCATATATGTTGTCGGCATTTGGGGAAATTACTTCGTATTCAAAGTTGGCATCTCTCAGTAAGGCATCGCCAGGTTTGAGGAATAACCAAGCTACAAACAACAAACAGACAGTTGTAAGAGTGGCTACTAATGTGGTCCGAAGTGGGTATAGTTGCATTGACTAGTAACTGGTATGAAAATTATAGTGATGGATATGGCAGTGTACCAAATAGGGAGGATAGCGTCAAACTGCAATTCTGGCAGTCATGCATGAAATAAGTGTATATAGTGATTGTATCAACAAAACTTTCCATTCTTGATTGGAGCTTTCTATTGAAAGCAATATTTTACCCCGAGTAATTCTAACATCACGTGGCATGTTATCAGCGAGGTACCTTCGTAGCTGTTCGTCTTCTATACGGCGACATCTCAATGATATTTTCTTTCCTTCTAGATTGATAGAATCGATTTGCGCTTGATGTGCTAACAACTTCACTTTTAGTTGAAATATCAAATTTTCTACAGGTTCTGGTGGTTTTCCAAACCGGTCACTTAATTCTGTGGCAATGTCTTGTATGCTATCTTCATTGTCTAGTTCGGCCATGCGTTGATACATTTGCATGCGCATACGTCGATCAGTAATGTATGTTGAAGGAATTCCCACCTCAAATGGTAGTTCAACTGACACTAAGGAGAGATCCCAGTCGGGCAATTCGTTTTGATTGTTTTTTTCATGCCCAGCCTTATTGTTTTTGATGGCTTTGCGCAGTAATTTAGTGTATAGGTGAAATCCTACCGCTGCCATGTGGCCATGCTGTCGTTTCCCTAACATGTCTCCAGCTCCACGCATTTCTAGATCGCGCATGGCTATTGAATATCCAGCTCCGACATGCGTGTTTTCAGATACAGTTTCTAAGCGCATACGTGCATCTTTGCTAAGAAGTCGTCTATTACTGTCATGATACAGAAAATAAGCATAAGCACGTTTTACCCCGCGACCTACGCGGCCCCTTAATTGATAGAGTTGCGCAAGTCCAAATATGTCTGCTCGATCTACTATTAATGTATTAGCGTTTGGGATATCTAATCCACTTTCAATAATAGAGGTGCATACTAACAGATCATATTCATGGCGAACGAAAGATTTCATAGCTTTTTCCAGATGTTTTTCAGGCATTTGACCGTGAGCTATGATTATCCTGACCTCTGGAACAAAATCGGCCACAAGCTTGGCTACAGTGTCTATTGTCTCTACCCTGTTGTGCACAAAAAATATTTGACCATCACGGTCTAGCTCTTGTAATACCGCCTCTCTAATTAGAGCTTTACTGAATTGTGCTACCTGTGTAATTACGGGCAAGCGAGATTCAGGTGCAGTATTTATAGTGCTAATGTCACGAGCACCGGTAAGAGTCATATATAGTGTGCGTGGAATTGGTGTAGCGGTCATTGTTAGTACATCTATAGTAGTCCTTAATTGTTTTAGATATTCTTTATGGGTAACTCCAAAGCGTTGCTCCTCATCAATAATTAAAAGTCCTAGGTCATTGAAAGTTACATCAGCTTGTACTAATCTATGGGTGCCTATGACTATATCTACTTTTCCACGTGAGATAGCTGTAATAATGTCCTGTTGTTCGGCTTTGCTCTTGAAACGTGACAACATTTCTATATGAACAGGGAATGTTGACATTCGTTGTTGAAAGGTTAGGTAATGTTGTTGCGCAAGTACAGTAGTGGGTACTAGTACTGCAACCTGTTTGCCATCCATAACTGCCTTAAAAGCTGCTCTCAATGCTACCTCTGTCTTTCCGTATCCGACGTCACCACATATTAACCTATCCATTGGTCTAGGAAGCTGCATGTCGTGTTTGATTTCCTCTAATGCCGTACGCTGATCTTGCGTTTCAATGTAAGGGAAAGAGGATTCCAGCTCAATCTGCCAGGGTGTGTCATTAGCAAATGCATGACCCACTACGACTTTACGTTTTGCGTAAAGTTCCAGTAGTTCTTTTGCTACTTCTTCCACTGCTACTTGAGTGCGTTCTCTGGCACGGGTCCATTCGGCTCCTCCTAGGTGTGAAAGCGATGGGTGTTTTTTATCGGGGCCTACATATCGAGTGAGTCGATCTGCCTGGGTTACAGGGACATAAAGCGTATCACCTTTAGCATACTTAATGTGTAGATACTCACGGGCCATATTGTCTATTTTTCTTGTGACTAATCCAATAAATCTGCCTATTCCATGCTCAATATGTACTACGATATCTTCGGAGACGAAATCAAAAAAAATATCCTTTTGTTTGTCTGTGTTGTATTCTGATTTGATTTGTCGTGGCTCTGGTGGGCGCCAGCCAAATATTTCTGAATCCGACAATATGTGCAGGGCGTTTTGTTTCATTGAAAATCCAGCATCAATGATGCCTTGTATAAATAATGGTGACCAACGTTCTGGTAAATTACTAACATCAGTTTGTGGGGAACTATCATTGTTCGTTGCATTACTGTCGGCATTAGAATGTACATTCCATAGATTACTTAAACGGGCTGCTTGCCTAGTAATCACTATCGCATGTTCTTCATCGAACACAAATTTTTCTAGTTGGTTGATGACGGATTGCATTTGGCCACCATGAGGAGTTTCAGGTGTGAAAGCTGATCCTAAATCGGAGTCTGGTTCTGTAGATGAGCCCGACAGACAGAGTATCGGTAATCTAGATAGCTGATCCTGAATTTCTGACCATGAAGCATATGGAGTCGGTGCATTATCTGGCAGTGAATTGCTGTCAATCTGTTCTGCACGTAGATTGAGAGCTTGTTTTTCAAATTCATGTACTGTGAGAACGAACTCTTGCCAGTTATCAACTATTATCAAGGAGTTATTTGGCAAATAGTCCAACAGAGTGCCTGCTTCAGGATGTATCCATTTAATATAATATTCTAGTTCTGGAAAGGTAGACCCAGTACTAAGTAGTTCGAAGTCATGATTGTGATCAGTCATAATATTTGTACTATTAACAGATGACCATTGTTCTATTAGTTGTCGGGTTGCTTCCGGACCATGTTTTGGTAGTGTTTCACGTGCCGGCTGTATATTTAATACATCAATCTTTTTGATTGAACGTTGAGTCGATGGGTCGAACCTACGCATGCTTTCAATATTTTCTCCAAAAAACTCGATTCTGGTCGGAAATGGGTCCGCGGGTGGCCATATATCTAGGATGCCACCTCTTCGACTATGCTGGCCTGGTGATATCACCATTGTGTTGTGCGTGTAACCAGAGTCAGTCAATGTTTTGAGAAGTTTGTTGAATCGTATGTTGTCTCCTACAAATATAGATTTGCAATATATTTTGAAAATATCTAATGGAAGCGTAGGGGTCATAAGAGCGCGTGCACTACTCACTCCGCAGACAAATTGGTCACTATGGTGCCGGAAAAATTTGGTCATTGTAGCTATCCTTTGTTGGATAGTACGTGGTCCACGTGGTGAACGTTGATAGTGAGCACAGTTTGGCTCAGAGTAATGGTGGAAGACAGCATCAGAATTCCAGGTCAATGCTTCGTCTTGCAGTATGCGAGCTCGGTTGTCTTGAGACGTCAGTACTAATATTGGACGTTGTATGTCAGACTTTAAAGCTGCGATTATTGGTGGACGAGCTGCGCTAGGGATGTCCAGCGTTATTATGTGACCTGAGTCCAATTGTGATCCGTCAATTAAATTGAGTGTATCCGAATATGCGGGTACAGTTCGGATGTAAGGTAGTAGACCTTCTAGGTTCATTCCTTGGAACTTTTATAATTGTAATTACTCATAGAAGTATTTACTCCATCAATTACAAAAGACTCTACAGCTTCGATTACTTTTGGAATGAGAGAGTTAATAAGTTGTTGTTGTTGGTCGGAAAAAGATCTAAGAACATAATCCTTAGGGTCTATGTTTGCTGGTGGTCTTCCGATTCCTAAGCGCAGTCTTGGAATAGTATTTTTACCTAACAAAGAGATTATCGACTGCATACCTTTGTGCCCTGACGAGCCACCACTTTTACGAATCCTTATATCACCAACTGATAAATCTAGGTCATCAAAAATTACAAGTAGGTTATCTAGTTGTATATCATAATACCGCATGAGTTTATGTACTGATTGACCACTTAAGTTCATGAAAGTTTGCGGCTTTGACAAGATGACATGTATATTGTTAAGTTGCAGGGTTGCAATCATGCTTTTACTTTTGTGCTTGGTGAATATCACATTGTGTTTGCGTGATATTGCATCTAAAATCATAAAGCCCACATTATGACGTTGCCGAGCATATTTTTGGCCCGGATTACCTAACCCCACAATTAAATACCTTTTCATTGTTGATATCCAATTTGTTGTGTTGACATGATATTGCAAGATATCTTGTTTGAGTTGTGATTAACAATTAATTGTAACATCTAGACTGTGCAACTGATAGGCTCAAGAGCGGCGCAAATCATTTCTGATGTTTCTCAATAGTCGTCGTAAATGAGGACGCAGTAATCTGCGCAGTTGTAAATATAAGCCTAGTGCCAAAAATGTGAAGATAGAATATGCGGCCCCTTTACCAAAGGTGCTAATATGATCATTTTCCTGCTGCTGCTCATACAGTACTTTGGAAATGAATGACTTTTGTGAATTGTCGATGGGGTTGGGAAGTGGTGTGGTCGTAGGACTAAAGTTGGGAGTTTTGGTGTCCACAATTGTAGACCCTGCAGTTTGGGTAATTAATTTTTCTTCGCTATTTATAGATATATCATTTACCATAGATTTAGCTAGTAGATTGCCTTCAGAATCAAACACTTTGAGTCGTACAATATATATTCCATCTGATATACCATTAGTCTCCCATTGTCCTAACATTCCATTCACTATTGGAATAGTGCCCGATAAAACAATTGGGAACCAAGTGTCTGTTGGGTTAGGATATAGGGCGAAATGTAGTTCGTAATGATCAAATTCGGCATTGCCAACGGTACCCATAATTTGCACTGTGTCCTGTACTCGGTCACCCTGCTTGGGATTAGTGATGTTGACAATTAATTTAGTGCTTGGAAACTCTACTTGTTGTTTGGATATGAGAGGACCAATCGTTAATGCAATAATCAGTGGTGGCACAATAAGATTTATCATACGAATTGAGTATACAACAATCAAATCAAAATCATCATAAATATCCTTTGCGGAAACGGCTGTTCTGGTATAATCTCGGCGTTAGCGTGTTATTTCACAAAGCGGTTTCAGTTTGTTTGTTTGTCGAGCGCGCTACAATTAGCACAAGGATTGTGTTTGCATAATTAATTACAGGAGTGGATGTGAGACATTTTGTTGTTGCAGCAATAATAGTTGTTCTGGTCACGGTAGCTGGTGCTGTGCTGCTTGACTCGGCTGACTTGTTACCGCCTCTAGCGAGTACTCAAGGTATAACTATTGATTGGTTGTTTGATGTTCACTTAAAGCTAATAGCATTCTTGTTTGCTCTAGTGGTTGTATTTATGCTTTACGCTATTTTTGCTTTTAGAAGTGAGCCAGGTGATCTTTCTGATGGTCAACATATACATGGTAATACGAAATTGGAGATCGCCTGGACTGTTATCCCACTCATTATTGTGGCTGTAATGGGTTATATTGGAGTAGTGACCTTGAGAGATGTGACTGCGTCTTCTCCAGACGAAATGGTAGTTGAGGTGACCGGGGCGCAATGGTCTTGGAGGTTCGATTATCCTGAGCAGGGATTAACATCCACCGAGCTTATACTGCCTGTAAATCAACCGATCAGATTTGAGATTACTTCAACAGATGTTATCCATAATTTGTGGGTGCCAGAATTTCGAGTTAAACAGGATGCCGTTCCCGGAGCAGTCAATATGTTGCGGGTAACTCCTACACTTGTTGGAAATTACAAAGTTCGTTGTGCAGAACTCTGTGGAATGCAGCATTCTCAAATGTTAGCTGATGTAAGAGTGCTTGAAAGGGCAGAGTTCGACAGTTGGGTCGGAGCGGAGACAGCAAGGTTAGCAGCTCTTGATACTCCTGAAGCTCGGGGAGAGCAGCTTTATCAAACCCAAGGATGCATAGGGTGTCACTCATTGGATGGGGCTATAGTAGTGGGACCGAGTTGGCTCAATTTATATGGGCGTCAAGAGCAGTTGGACGATGGAACTAGTGTTATTGCTGATGAGGACTATATACGAAATTCCATACTCTATCCGGCCGATCAAATTGTTGATGGTTTCCAGAATTTGATGCCTGCTAACTACGGCGAAATTCTGTCAGAAAATGACATTGAAGATATTATCGCATTCATTAAAACCATTAAAGACTAAATGATGATTGCAATATTGTTTGAATTTGGTGGAGGCAACTTGTGACACATATTATCACCTCTTTGTGTTTGCGTGACAGCTCCTGTGTGGAAGTATGTCCCGTAGAGTGTATTATTCCGGGTAAACCGATGAAGGAATGGCCTTGGTTTTACATTGATCCGGAAACTTGTATTGACTGTGGAGCATGTATTCCAGAATGTCCTTATGAGGCTATTTTTGAGGAGGAAGCTGTACCTGCTGACTATAGTGCAAAAGGCGGTGAATATATTGCCAGAACTGGGTTGCAGGGACATTATGAGGGTAAGAATGATCAAGGTGAAGATGTCATACTTGATTGCACTAAACAGCTAGCAGCAGGTGAGACTATAGATCTGACTGAGGATATTCAACCTAATTATGCATATTTCACTGAGGGAGTTGGTTACGGTGCATTGGATATGCAAGATGATGAGGTAGATATTTCAGAAGCAGTTGCAGAAGAAGCTGCTGTAGATGTTTCTGAAAGTGTTGCAGTCGATGCTAGCGAAGAGAGTGATAGTAGTGTATCTGTAGATAGTGAATCAGAGACGGTAGAAGAGACTGTTGACCAACAAGATGAAGTTGGTATAGGTGAGGCAATTCCAGAAGATGAAAGTGACTATATTGAGGAGCCGCCGAGAGTAGAAGAAGCTGGAGTTTTAGCGCAGGTATCCAGTGATGATAAAACTGTTACTCAAGTGAATGATGCTTCAAGCTGGCAGCCCCCATTTTTCTTTACAATCGGTCTGGTTCGCGGTTTGTTGGGTCAGCTGTTTGGCACATTGTTTGGCATGGGATTGGTATGGGTAGTAAGGTTTTTCATGGGTCTGGAAGAGTATTGGGCAGCAGAGCCAGCTTGGGTTGTAGGTGCAATTACGGGTACTCTAGGTTTCATGATAGGTGTTGGTGCATTAACTGACTGGGGTAAATGGATGATTGGAATGCAAACTCCTATGGTTCATGGTCCTCCTAGTGGAAAACCTACATGGTTCCGATATTTAAGCGTAGATTACAATCACAAAGTAATAGGTATCCAATATGCAGTTACCGGAATATTTGTGATGCTGGTAGGTGGCACGTTGGCAATAATTTTCCGATTAGAGCTTGTAGCTACCGGTATGCAATATATAACTTATAACACATACAACTCTTTTATAAGTGCTCATGGCATTATTATGATAGTCAGTATTTTGCTCGGTGTGGGTGCCATGATTAACTATCTAGTACCTTTAATGATTGGTGCATCTGATATGGCTTTTCCACGTTTGAATGCATTTGGATATTGGATTAATGTACCGGGTGCCATTCTTCTCATTACAGCACTGTTTGTTGGTGGATGGGATACTGGATGGACAGGATATCCCCCATTGAGTGCCCGCGCTCCAATTGGAGTACAACTATTCTTCCTAGGTGTTTATATGATTGGTTTGTCGTCCATAGTTGGCTCATTGAATTTGTTAGTAACTGTTGGAAAAATGAGAGCTCCGGGAATGAGTTTGTTTCGCATGCCTATTTTTGTTTGGGCTTCTGTTTCCACAGCAATTCTTCAGCTTACAGCTACTCAGTTCATTGGTTTAGCATTCCTGATGGTAGTAACAGAGCGGATTCTGGGTATGGGATTTTTCGATCCGTTTATATCAGATGCTGCTGCTGCTGCTGGGGTGCCCGCAGGCGACCCAGTGTTATTCCAACATCTATTCTGGTTCTATTCTCATCCAGCAGTATATGTGTTCATTTTGCCCGGACTGGGCATAATTAGCGAACTACTGCCAGTCTTTGCACGCAAGCCATTATTTGGATACAGATGGATAGCCATCTCTAGTATGTCAATCGCGCTACTTGGGTTTTTGGTATGGGCTCACCACATGTTTGTATCAGGTATGAGTGACTTTCTCCGTATTCCATTTATGCTTGCAACAATGTTGGTAGCTGTACCTACAGGAGTGAAATTCTTTAGTTGGTTAGGAACTATGTGGCAAGGTAAACTTACATTCCCAACGCCTATGCTTTTTGTGTTGGGAGCAATTTCAGTCTTCCTAATTGGTGGTTTGACGGGTCCGCCAGCAGGTACTGTCGCTACTGACCTGTTTTTACATGACACTTATTGGGTTGTGGGTCACTTTCATGCCACAATGTTTGGTGGCTTTGTGTTTCCGTTTTTCGCTGCTTTATACTACTGGTATCCAAAAGCGACAGGACGTCAGTATAGTGAGCGATTGGGCAAACTACATTTCTGGTTGATGACTCCTGCATTCTGGGTGCAGAGTATAGGTCAGGCACTTGTGGGATTGAAAGGCATGCGTAGACGTATAGCAGATTATGATCCGGCTTTAGGAATTGAACCGTACCATGTAGCAATAACTGTAGCAGGCATTGTGATTGCTGTATCAGTACTTGTGTGTATTTACAATCTTTGGTATCACGCTCGCAACGGACAGAAAGCCCAAGACAACCCGTGGAGGTCACGTTCACCCGAGTTTCAAATACCTTCACCAATTCCTGAACATAGTTATGCTACGTCTTTTGAGATTATAGGTGAGCCATACGATTACGGTTTGCCTGGGTCAGTTTATACGAGTATGGAGTCGGTCAATGGCACGGAGTCAGATAAGGTGCTTCAGTCATGATGTTGGAGGCAAGTAATTGTGATGGATAGTACGACAATTTTTGTAGCGGCGGTGGTATTTATAGTAATCAACATAATTGGTATTGCTGTCACTCTCGCTGTGGTCTTGTATCAACTTAATGTACTTGTATCAGGTGGAGCTCTAGTTGTTCCTCCGGATACGGGTCCTGTCGATGCGATGGAACGGATAGCGTGGAAAAAACAACGTGATGATAAGTTGGCAAGTAAAGCTCGACTATCTAGTGCTTACCGTACTGGAGTAATGGTGCTTTTGTGGCTGGCTTTGCTGACTGCAATAGAATTTGTTGCCAACGTGATAGGTGTATCTACCGTTGCTATGTTCTTAATTGCTTTTATCAAAGCAGCTATTATATTGCAATTTTTTATGCATGTCTCTAGTCTGTGGATAGAAGGAGAGAGTCATTGATGAGTACAGAGACTAGTTCATTAGTAGAATATCGCGAACAGCTCAAAAACAATCGCTTAGGTCTGTGGTTGTTCTTTGTGTCAGAAGCATTCTTGTTTATTGGTTTATTAGCAGCACGTTTTTATCTTTGGGGTGATACTCGTCCTGATTTGGATCAGAATCTCGGTATTATAGTAACCGTTATTCTTTTGGCCAGCAGCTTTTCCATGAATCGTGCTGAGACAGCTATAGTACACGATGATAGGGAAACCTTTCTGAATAGTTTGTTAGTCACTGCAAGCCTTGGGGTAGTTTTTTTGGTGGGGGTTGTAGGTTTTGAGTGGCAAGGACATATTAGACCACAAGATGGTGCTTTTGGAGCTGTGTTATATGGAATGACAGGTATGCATGCTCTACATGTGTTGAGCGGAATAGTATTTATTATGATTGTATGGAATAACGGGCGTAACGGTCACTATAGCAATGAACGTCACTGGGGAGTTGAGGCGTGTGCTATATACTGGCATTATGTAGACTTGGTTTGGGTATTTTTCTATCCTGCAATCTATCTGATGGGTAAGGTTGTACACTGAGATTAATATACTTTACTATCCTAGGTCTTAGGTTTTTTTACAATATAAAATGGATGCTGAATTAAGCGCGTTACTTCGATCTTGGGAGTGGCGCTTTGTTGTCATAGCTAGTGTTGGTTTGTCTTGTTCTGTGTATCTCAATGGGTTTACCCGAATTAGAAATTTGAGGAGTAGAAGTGAATCGCGTGATGCTATAGGACTTGTACCATATTGGCGGTTGTTATCATATATAGTTGGACTATTATGTATTGTGATTGCCTTGCTGTCACCAGTAGAAGTTTTGTCTGGACAGCTATTTTTCATGCATATGATTCAACATATGCTGTTAGTAATGTGTGCTCCCCCTTTGTTGCTGTTGTCTAATCCTTTTCCTGTGCTATTGTGGGGCCTTCCTACTAAGGTAAGAAACTTGGTGGCTGGACTCTTTGTAGGTAAATCATGGTTGCGGCGATTACTTAAGCGATATGCCGGACCAGGTATGTGCTGGATTGTGTTTGTTATTGTTTATATAGGCTGGCATGATCCAATTCTTTACGAAGCTGCACTTAGTAGCAGAGTCGTACATGATATAGAGCACATTAGCTTTTTCTTGTCATCAATGTTGTTCTGGTGGCACGTTACTGGCGCTGCTCCGCGAGTGCATCAAAATTTGGTGTATGGTAGAAGGATCACATATTTACTAGTTACGGTTCCAGTCAATATGATTACAGGAGTGGTGATCACATTTTCTAGGGAACCAATATATGAATATTACGTGAAAATACAACGTCCTTGGTCATTAACGGTTATGCAGGACCAAATGATCGGTGGGATTATTATGTGGATACCTGGCAGTATGATGCTTATTGTTGCAATAATAGTTTTGGTTGTAAGGATGATGTCCTCAGATGAAAGAAATAGTACTCTGAGAGTGCATCAGATATAGATCTAACGATCAATAAATATAATACCCATAGTTGAGTTCTGATATGCTTTCATGGAATAAAGTCCCCAATATATTACTTAGCCGCAGTTGGTGGTGGCGGTCGTTAATTGTGTTGTGTGTTATGGGTGTTATGGCTAGATTAGGTATTTGGCAATTGGAACGTCATTTTCAAAGACGTGCTCGCAATGAGTTTGTGACCAGTCAATTGTCGTATCCATCTGTATTAGTTGATGCTCTGTATCTACAGGGAAACACCGATACTATTGATATGAGATCTGTTACAGTTATGGGTGAATTTGACTATGAAAAAGAATTTATTCTTAGAGAGCAGCTGTTGCGTGGTAAATCAGGCGTAAATTTAATTACGCCATTAATGCTATATAACTCTGATAAGGCAGTGTTAGTGAACCGTGGTTGGGTACCGCACCAAGTTATAGAGTCTGGAAATGTTTCAAAATTTCACCAGTATGGACAATTAAATGTGTCTGGGCGAATTCGTAAATCGCAGGATAATCCGGCTGGACCATTGGTTTTAGACGGGTCCTTAAGAGAAATATATCATTTAGACATAGATGATTTACAGGGATATGTTGACTACACTTTAGTGCCAGTATATTTGCAGGAAGAATTGGGAAATGAGAGTTTCGATACTTTGCCGCAATCAGTGCCTTTACAGTTTGAGATTACTGATGGACCACATTTAGGATACGCCTTACAATGGTGGCTGTTTGTGCCTCTACTAGGTTGGGTTTATTTACATTTGGTGCGTACTAGCGAGGGTCGAATTGTTGTAGAAATAGGTGAGGATTAAAATTTGAGATGAGTGAGACAATTTCTTCTGTAGACAGAAATGCCGAAAAGGATGTTACTAGATTATCGCAATGGAGGCTTCTCTCGGTATTGTTTAAAACACGAGTGGTAGGATTGTTGTTGTTGGCAGCAATTGGAGGAGCTTTTCTAGCTGAAAATGGTGTGCCTGATTGGCAAAATTTGGTTATTTTATTGGTAGCTGGTGGTCTGTCGGCTTCAGGCTCGGGTGCACTAAATGAATACATAGAAAAGGATTCTGATGCGCTCATGTCGCGTACACGTCTCAGGCCATTGGTTGTGGGGACTATAGAGCATCCAGGCTGGGTGCCATATGTGTCAGTACTAATGATTGCAGTTCCGTGTTTGGTTATGCTTCAATCTAATAGGCCTATGGCTTTCTTTTTGTTTCTGGGCGCATTCATTTATGTCGGAATTTATACCTTTTGGCTTAAGTCTCGTACGATACTCAACATTGTCGTTGGGGGAGCAGCGGGAAGCGCTGCTGTTCTTAGTGGTAGTGCAGCAATAGGTGTTTGGAATGATCCGGGTGCTCTTGTGATGGCAGCTCTACTGTTCTCTTGGACTCCGATGCATTTCTGGAGCCTTGCGATAGTTTGTCGAGATGATTATATGATGAGCGATATTCCAATGTTGCCAGTTTATTTAAGCATACGACAGTCAGGCTATTGGATCATGTTACATACAATCATAACTGGATTGGCAGCGCTTAGTCTAGGTGTTATTCCGATATTGGGTTGGTTTTACTTTGTGCCAGTATTGGTTATGACTTTGATATTGGTCATCCAAAATACTAGATTGATTTTGTACCCCAGTGTAAGCGAAGCTCGCAAACTGTTTCATACATCCAATATCTATTTGGCAGTTATTATTTTATTGATCTGTATAAATATATCGTTAGCATAGATATTTCTACAGGTTATTATTCTACTAGATCTGAGATTATGAACAGTGAAAGAAGTTTTTTACGCTTGCTAGAAAATACCAATACTAAACTTCCCGTATTGGTATTTACTGCTCTATTAACTACAACGTTGATGATAATGGTCGGAAGCATTGTGCGGGTTACTGGACATGGCTTGGGATGTCCCGACTGGCCACTTTGCTATGGTCAGGCAATACCTCCGCTAGGAGATATAAGTGCTTGGATAGAATTCTCCCATCGGTTTATAGGTCTAATAGTGGCTTTACAGTTTGTTTTAATATTGTTGGTTGTTTGGCGATATCATCGTAATAGCGGGTTTGTGTTTTGGCCTTCATTGCTTGCTAATGTGTTTCTATTAATTCAGATCTTTCTGGGAGGGATTCATGTTATTCTAGAAATACCTCCCGCTACTGGATGGATTCATACTGGCAATGCACTGATGCTGCTTGGTTTGGTAGGCGTGTTATTTGTTGCAGTAGCATATAGTATGACTTGGAGACCAGACTTTCTAAGAATGGAGGGTAAGCAACCTTTGTTATTATGGGCAACAATAATCACTGTAGTATTGGCTATGGTGCATATATATTTGTATCGTTTATATGGGTCTTACGAAAGTAATGCGTGTCCCATAGATACTTATTGTGCAAGCATTATAGCTGTTGGTCGTTACATGACTGTCATCTCAGTTTCTGTTTCACTAATAATCGCTTTGTTATATTTTGTTAATGTTAGTATCTCGACCATTAGTAGTGCGGATGGGGTGCCAACTGAGAAGGCATTCTATCGATTTGTAACTTTTACACTTGTTACATTGTATTTGTTGCTCTTAAGTGGTTCGTATGTTACTCGTAGTGGTGCTTCGCTCGCTTGTTTAGAGTTTCCTCATTGTGGTGAAGTATCTGATGCTATTACTGAACTAGTAAATATCCACCTTATTCATCGATACTTAGCTCTTGTGGTTGGTGCTATGTTGTTATTAGTATCATATATGTTGATCAATGTTTATGCATCTCTCCAAATCAGATATTTTGGTCATAGCCTTCTTGTGTTACTCGTAGTACAAGTAGTACTTGGAGCTGCAAATATATTACTTCGAATACCGATGTGGTCTAGAGTGTTGCATCTAACGGTAGGTGCAGCACTTTGGACATGTTTGGCAATGTTATGGGCGATTCTTGCCATTCGGCAAACAGACACGTTAAAATATTAAAGCAGTAGATTGGGACTATTTATGATGAAGTCTATAGTTGCTTATAGGATGGTAAATTTTGCGCTAACGATGTGCTTGCTATTAGTGTTTAACGGAAAAGTTTTGGCACATGGTGCTGGTGATGAGCAAATTGTTAGAGAGAAATCTGGACCTTATTATGTCACTGTATGGTCAACATCAGATGCTGGATCGGGTGACCTGCACTTTACGGTTGCAGTAGGAGACCTACAAGAAAATCCTGTTCTAGATGCTTCAGTTGTCATAAAAGTGACTCCGTTTGGTAGTGAAAAAGCTGTTATCACTCAAGAAGCTACCACTAAAGAATCAGCCAATAAATTTCGTTATGAGACAGATTTTAGTAGTATGCAGACTGGCATATATTCCATAACACTTGTCGTTAGTGGGGCAGCCGGTGATGGGTCTATCAGTTTTGATATGGAACATAGTTATGAACAATATTCATCTTCGTGGTATATGTTAGCTTTGCTGTCATTAATCGTTTTAGGATTATTTGGTTTTCTTTTGAGAAGAAAAACTATACTGAATGTCTCAACAATTGTTCATTAGTTCACTTCATATTTCACTATAAAAACGGTATAATGTCATACTCACGTATTTGCTTTATATCTTGGAATCAAATCTCCCAGAGATTTTCCTTTAGAGCATAGAAAATATTAGAAAATATTATGATTAACCGACGTACACGTATGCTGATTTTTTTGTTCCTTCTTTTGAGCGTTTCTCTTTGGATTGCTTCACCGTATTCTGAATTAAATATCAAGGTGTTTGGACGTAATATTGATTGGAGTGTTGAGGTGCGGCAAGGGTTAGACTTACAAGGGGGGCTGCAGGTTTTGCTAGAAGCTGATACTACTGAAAATGAAGAAATTTCAATGGATGCTATGGCTGCCACGCGCTCAATTGTAGAACAGAGAGTCAATGGATTGGGTGTTACAGAGCCAGTTGTTCAAAGCCAGGGAACTAATCGTATATCGGTTGAGCTTCCTGGTATTGACAATCCCGAAGAAGCAGTGGCTTTGTTAAAGGAGACGGGTCTACTCGAATTTGTGGATTTGGGAAATAGCCCATTGCCTCCTGGAACATCTGTGCTTACTGACAAAAATACTGGAGAAATGGCCAATGTAAATGTACTGGCAGAACGCGCTGATGCGGGAGAGGAAATTGAACTGGGAGATGTAATTTTTGAAACTATTATGACCGGAGCTGACTTGCGTAGTGCTAATGTAGGTCGAGATCAGGTTACAAGTGCGTTCCAGATTAACTTTACGCTGACTGAAGATGGGACTGATGTGTTTGGCGAGCATACTGCAAATCATATCGGATCTCATATGGCGATAGTTTTAGATGGTAAAGTAATTTCAAGTCCGGTTATACGTGATGCGATTCCAAGCGGTAGTGGAGTCATAAGTGGTGATTTCGACTCCGAAAGTGCTAATAAATTAGCACTACAGTTGCGCTATGGGGCATTGCCAGTACCACTTTCAGTAGTCAATAGCCGTACAATCGGACCTACATTGGGTCAAGACTCAGTCAGACTCAGTCTGTTAGCTGGGCTAATCGGATTTACTACTGTGGCATTATTTATGGTGCTTTATTATCGATTGCCTGGCGTGGTAGCTGTACTGGCTCTTGCAATGTATGCTGCAATAACATTCTCGCTTTTTAAGCTCATACCGGTAACATTGACTTTGCCGGGAATAGCCGGTTTTGTCCTATCTGTTGGAGTAGCTGTAGATGCGAATATTCTAATTTTTGAGCGCATGAAAGAAGAGTTGAGGGATGGACGTAGTATTGAGTTTGCGCTTAAGTCAGGCTTTCTACGAGCTTGGCCATCTATACGGGATTCCAATATTTCTACTATTATCACATGTACCATATTGTTTTGGTTTGGGAGCACATTTGGAGCTAGCATAGTGAAGGGTTTTGCATTGACCCTTGCAATAGGTGTTGGCGTGAGCATGTTCACAGCGATTGTTGTAACCCGTAATTTACTTTATGTATTTCTCGGGCGACTAGACTTAGACAAACGTAAAAAGTTGTTGGGAGTGTAAAAAGCAAAGAAATGCTAAATATTTTACGAAGACGCTACTGGTATTTCGGTATTTCCATGTTGGTTATGATACCTGGGATTTTAGCAGTTGCTACGTGGGGACTTCCTCTTGCTATTGACTTTATAGGTGGTAGTAAGCTGGAGATTAAGATGCAAGGTGATATTGATCTTAGTACTAGTAGTATTGCAACTATATTAGATGACAATGGTTTTAGTGATAATGTAGTGCAGATTGCCGACGATGACGTAGTTGTAATCCGGACAAAAACAATGGACGATTTGTCAAAAGGTGTGGTAATTGAAGCTTTTGAGGATGAATTTGACTTGGCAGTAGAACTGCTTAGTTTTGAAAGTGTCGGTCCTGTCATTGGTCGTGAGGTGGCTGGTAGAGCTGTGCAGGCAGTAGCAATTGCAGCGTTTGGTATTTTAGGATACATTACATATGCTTTTCGAGGTGTCAAGAATTCATTTCGTTACGGAGTATGCGCTATAGCAGCATTGTTACATGATGCCACAATAGTTGTAGGATTGACAGCAATTCTTGGTCAATATTTTGACTGGGAAGTTGATGCCCTTTTCTTGACCGCATTACTTACTGTAATAGGATTTTCAGTGCATGATTCAATTGTGGTGTTTGACCGTATAAGGGAGAACCTTAATCGATATCGTCGAGCTGAATACGAGGCAGTGGTCAATCTTTCTGTTGTACAAACTCTTGATCGTTCTATTAATACCCAGCTTACTGCACTCTTCACTTTGTTTGCACTTGCCTTATTTGGTGGAGACAGCATTTTTCATTTTGTTGTTACTATGATGATCGGACTATTTAGTGGTACTTATTCTTCACTTTTTAATGCGGCGCCCATTCTTGTTGTGTGGGAAAAACGCGAGTGGCGGTATTGGTTTAGACGTAACCCTATTTAGTCTTTAGATAGTCACTCTATAAACTTAAAGATGTCTCTGATACAATAAGACTTTGTAGTTTTATAAGACGTGGGAAGATACGTCTTGTAAGGTTTTATGGTTACTGTGTTGATTGGAGCAAATATGAATGTACCAATAATACTTGCTGTGGCAAGTCTGATTGCTGGTGGATTAGTAGCTTTTACATCTCAGTTTGGTGTGCGTAACGGGGCTGATATAGCTAGTTTTATTTTAGTAGATGCGATTACATTTTTGTGTTTAGCTGTTCTTGTTATGTTAGTGACAAAAACTCCATTTACGTTGACTGGACGACTGACTGGGTGGGCAATTGTTTGTGGTACTTTTGCCTCTATCTCTGTATTTACTGTTCTATATGCACTGAAGTTTGGTGGAGAAGGTAGCATTGTATATCCCATTCAGTCTTTGCAGGTAGTAGTTGCAGTTGTCTTGGCTTTTTTAGTGTTTCGTGAGCCAGTTACGATGACTAAGTTGATTGGTTTAGGCTTGGGAATTGGCTCCCTCTTGATTTTATCCCGCTAATAACAATTAAAGCGCTATGTGAGCTAATCACTATGCTATTAAGTAGGCATGTATGGATGTGTGAGCATGGTGGTATTATTGAATCTACATGTATATGTTGACTGGATTTTGTGGAAAGCGTTTTGTGTATCCTGTGATAATCGCAGCGCTTATAGCGCTGTCTGTGTCCGATAGCGTTAAAGCTGAAGATGTAACAAACGACGATAAACATCATATAGTTCTGTCAGGTGACAATTTGGAAATAATATCTGATAGTTATGGAGTTAGTATTGGTGCTATTGCTCTAGCTAATGGACTTACTAGTACAAAAATACTTGTAGGACAACAACTTGTAATGCCTGATATTGATGCGCCGGTAAATCCCACACCGATCGATCATGATGTGTACACAACAATTACATATGTGGTTAGGCCGGGAGACACTTTAGGTGCGATTGCACAAAATTATGGTAGCGCAGTAGATAAGATAGTAGATGCTAGTGGACTTATATCTACATCAATATTAGTTGATCAATTTCTAACTATCCCCGCGGAAATGAGTTTGGAAGGGTCGGATGATACTCAGGAATTGGACGATGATATCGTATCTGAGGAAACTGATGATGGCCTCAAGCGTGATCATACGAGTAGTGCTGTTATAACAGATAGATTAGTATTGACGGACGAGGAGGGCCAGAGACAAGAATTGCATAGTGCTGGATATGACTATGCGTTTAGTGCTTCCACTGATGATATAAAGCGCATATATGAATATGGTTTTAATGGCAGCAATGACACGCCAGTTGATGTTGTTGTAAATTACTGGAATTATGTAAGTCAGGGTAATTACGATCTGTCCTGGGAACTGCTTAGTAGGGGTTTTAGAAATCGGGTACATGGAGGTAAATTCGAATCTTATGTTCAGGGTTATCATGACATGGACTTATGCAGTGTTAGTGCTGATGATGTTGAAAATATCGACGATAGCTCTTTAGATACAATCGTTACTGCTAGTGTAACGTATAGAAGCGGCCCGGACTGTAGTTCATTGCAGGTTAATATGATACTTAGCCTTCAATACAGAGATTTAGTAGGCGTATGGGATATAGATAGTGTCAATGTCAGTTTGGAAGAGCAAGGTAGTAAATTAGATGTTGGTGAAGCTTATGGTGAACGTGGTTGGATAGACATAGATATTAGTGACCAGCGTGCATACGCTATGAAAGGAGAAGAACAGATTCGAGAATTTGTCGTATCAACTGGTACAGATCGTTATCCTACTATAACTGGGCAATTTCAGATATATGTAAAACACTTAGAAGCAGATATGCGAGGGGTGGACTTGGGAGTTCCATGGTATTTGCCCGACGTACCCTACGTAATGTATTTCTATAGTGGATACGGCATTCATGGAACCTACTGGCATGATAATTTTGGTACTCCTATGAGTCATGGATGTATCAATCTCACCATACCGGATGCCGAATGGTTATATAACTTTTCAGAGATTGGCACGCCTGTTAGAATTCATTATTAAACTATTGATTTGTAATAAAGGTGTTTCTACGCGTCTTGTATCTTTTTAGAGTTTTGGAACTAAAATATGCAGAGCCTGGCGGTTTATGCTGTATGTGATATCAGTGGTTGCAGCGCTAAAAATTTCACCATCGGCTTGTATGGTAGTAGGTGGATCACAATGTATTTGTAGGTTGCTAGTGCGATGTTCGTGAATTGCACTGTTAGATATGTGACTACCGTTAAGTGTCTGTGGTAGCAAAAGAAACATTTCTCTTCGCGTCAATTTGGGAGCATAGATGAAATCAAGTTTACCATCATCTATGATGGCATTTGGCGTCATATAGAACATTCCACCGGTTCTATTAGAATTGCCCACCGATACTAATGTGAGTGATCCTGTATATTCACCATTGTTCCAGACCAAATTAGTCTGCCAGCTAGGTCGCTTTAATATAGTCAATATTGCAGCTAAAAGATAACGTAGAGGTCCTTGTACTTTGGTCATGCGTTCATTTTCAAGTGTAACTTCGGTTTCGAGCCCTATTGCCGAGTTGTTAATGAAGTAATGACCATTGACTTTGCCTACATCAATGGTTCGAGTAAATCCGGAAGATACTATCTCTATTGCGTCTTTGATATTACTAGGTATGTGCAATTGATTAGCAAGATCGTTAGCAGTTCCTAGAGGTATAATTCCTATAGTACAGTCTGTGAACTTATGTTCAGGATTGTGTTTGAGTATTCCGTTCACTACTTCATTGAGTGTGCCATCTCCACCAGCAGCGATAATAGTTCGTTGACCTGATTTAGCAGCATCAAAAGCTAATTGTTTCGCGTGGCCTTTTCTATTAGTTATAAGTATGTCATATTCCACGTTGGAGGTTTGCATCAATTTGTCTATTGTGTCAATCTGCGTTCCACATTTCCATCTGTTAGCGTATGGATTAACAATTATAGTGATAGCCATAGTAGGTTCTAATGTTAGATAGATTAACTTGGGGTTGGTATTTCATTCTAATGATTGTACTATGATAATTAGTAGACTGTAATAAAGGTTAACTGTAAGACGGTTTATATTATTAATGTTTTATCATTCTGGTGCTTTAAACAGAGGTGGTTGTTCGTTTTTGGGATTTTTTGATGATTTTCTCGAAACCCGTTTCTTGTTTGACGCTTGTTTAGCATCACTGGGTTTATTAGACTTATTTGTTTTAGAGACAGTTGGTTTATTCTTAGTACGGCGACCCTTTGTATTATTGGTGTTGTGATTATTATCAGTTATTTTGTTGGTTTGGGCGTGTACAATTTGCTGGCATAGTACCATTCTGGTGACTTGTTCTTTGTCGCGTAAGTTACATATTTGAGAACCGGATGCTGATCTACCTATCAATGGCAAATCTGTTATTTTATGTGTGTAGGCTTTTTTGTTTGATGTAACTATCACTATTTCTGTATTGGAAATTGCTGGGGCTGCACCTGACAATTTTTGTCCTGCGTCTAGTTTGCAAGCTTGCACTCCGCTTCCGCCACGCCCTTGTAGAGGGAATTGAGAAACAAGAGTGCGTTTTGCTTTGCCATTTTGTGATACCAGACATATTTCTGTGTTTTCGTTGCCTGCTGTACATGTAATTAATCGGTCGGTTTTATTACTAATACGTATTCCTTGTACACTGCCTGCTGAGAGTCCAGTTGTACGAACTATATTGCAGTCAAAACGTATTCCTTTGCCTGCGGATGTGAACATCAGAACATTTTGTGATGGTTCTATCCAACATGCAGATACTAGCTTACTATTATCACTAAGTTTTATTATTTTGAATATAGATGCTGATGGGCCTGGTAAATCCTTAGCTAATAGTCTCTTTATTCCGCCCTGGTCGGTAGCTAACAATATTGAAGTAAAATCATCTGATTGGCCAGCAGTTGATGAATTCATAGCGAGAGCTGCTATAACACTTGTATTGTTTGTTATTGCACTGATTGAGTCAATCGGTACTCCAAGTTTGGGATTGGATGAGGTTGGTATTGAACCGACAGTTATTGCAGAAGCAGTGCCATCATTTGTAATTAAATATAGGACATCCTGTGTGTTAGCTCGTAAAATGGATATTGGCATGGTTCCGGTTAGGGATGGTCGGCGTGAGTTATTTGTGCGAGCTAATGTTCCTGATTGAGTAAGTGTTATCCAGGAATCTTCATTAGGTACAATAATATTAGCAGTCGTTGTTTGTTTACTATAGCTAGAATGGATTATATGTGTACGACGATTGTCGGAGTACTTATGACTGAGTTTCCTGAGCTCTGATGCTACCATTTCTCGCACTTTAGTTTTTGATTTTAATAGAGATTGTAGTTCTTCAATGAACCGCATTAAGTCTGCATATTCTGCTTTAAGCATGTTGCGTTGTAGTTGTGCTAATTGTCTTAGTGGCATGTCAAGAATTGCATTAGCCTGTGTATTGCTTAGGTCATGTTGTTTCATAAGTGCTTTGCGTGCAGCAGGTACATCTTTGGATTCCCGTATTAGTGTTATGACTGTATCTATATTGTCAAGCGCGATTATTAATCCAGATACGATATGGGCTCTATCTTTTGCTTTTTTGAGGTCGAATTGAGATCGCCTACGTACTACTTCTATTCGGTGTTCTAAGAATACACGTAATGCTTGCTTAAGAGTTAAAAGTCTTGGCTCGCCGTTGACGAGCGCTAACAAAATTATGCTAAAAGTTGTTTGCAGTGGAGTAAGTTTGAACAACTGTTGCAATGTCATGTCAGGTTCTACTGATTTGCTGAGGTCGATAACTATTCGCATTCCTTGCCTATCAGATTCGTCCCTGAGATCAGTAATGCCGGTTATGCGGTTTTCGCGTGCAAGACTAGCAATGCGACTTATCAATGATGCTTTATTGGTTTGATAGGGTAATTCAGTCACTATTAGCCGTTGTCGCCCTCGAGTTAATTCCTCTACATGGATACGGGCCCTTAAGGTTATTTTTCCTCTGCCAGACCCATACGCACTAGCTAATCCATCTTCTTGAGCATGTGTGATAACCAGTCCACCGGTTGGAAAGTCAGGGCCTTTGATGTATTGCATCAGGTCTTGTACCTGTATCTTGTCTAAATTATTCCAGTTCTTTAGCATTAGTTCTAGAGCCCCGCATACCTCGGCTAAATTATGTGGTGGAATTGATGTAGACATCCCCACTGCTATACCTGTGCTTCCGTTCACCATTAAATTGGGAAATGCTGCTGGTAAAACTGTTGGTTCCTGTAAAGTATCATCAAAATTATTAATGAAATTAACAGTATTTTTTTGGATGTCAGTTAGCAGCTGGGTGGATATACTGTGGAGTCGTGCTTCTGTGTAGCGCATAGCGGCTGGAGTGTCACCATCCATAGAACCAAAGTTACCTTGTCCATCCAAAAGCATTGAACGCATAGAGAAGTTTTGGGTCATACGAGCCATCGCATCATATACAGCTTGGTCACCATGTGGATGGTATTTGCCCAGCACTTCACCCACAATTCTGGCTGATTTTTTATGGCTAGATTGTGGACTAATACCCATATCATGCATTGCATATAATATACGTCTATGTACTGGCTTGAGTCCGTCACGAGCATCAGGTATAGCTCTAGCGATGATGACGCTCATTGCATAGGAAAGATATGATGCTTGCATCTCTTCATCGATATCTATTGCTTGGATATGGCCTATTTCCATACTATCTACTCCTTCTAGACATTTGCGCAAAAGGACTTTGTGTTATTGTTAAGTCCTGCAGAATACAACAAAAGTGTTGTTATTGTTGTTTAGAACGGGAGGACTTGTTTCCGTTACGATTTCTCCTATGTTTCTTGTAACGACGGACAGATCGTTTTTTACGAGATACAGTCTTGGTATGTTTGTTGGGATTCTTGTCTGACCAAATTGATGGTAGTGGACTGGGTGACCAGTCTTCCAATGGAGTTTTATCGGGGTTTGCTCGCATTGCATTTCGGTCGCCCCAAGTACGCGGCACCTCAGGGTCCCACTCAGTCTTAGTTTGTTTTTTGCGTCTACGCTTTGGTCGTCTTTTCTTCTTTCTTGTAGTGTTTGCATGTGCTGATTTACTAACTTTCTCTTTATAATCAAAATTAGTAAGTGTATTACGTGACAAAGGGCGTTGCATTATGTCCTCAATCTCAATTAGACTTTCCTCGTCGCTAGGTGTAATGATAGACATATGTATTGCGCCAGGCATCTTGTTGGTTATGTCTAAATACCCTTGTGGTTTGTCAGGGAGATCGTAGTGAATTATATGCGTGACTCCTTCAAGTGGAATACTTTTCTTTAATCCATCTGCGAGTATTAGTAGTGTTATATCGTTGGATTCAAATCGACGAAAAATTTCTAATTCATTTCCGACCATTACTGCAGCTGCTCTTAATTTTCTTGTTCGAATGCGCCTCGCTATTTTCGTAGCAAATTGCTCATCACGAACGAGGAGGATGGCTTTGGCATTATGTAGTTTGCTAGACAGTTTCAATAGTAATTGGGATTTAAGAGTTTTGGGTACAGGCCATGCTTGATGGGCTGTATTTTCGGGTTTCTGATTATTCGAATCCCATCTATACCATTTAGGTCTGTGTTGCAAAGATCGGCTAATGGTTTTAATTGATTTAGTGATTTTACTAGTACAAATTATAACTTGACATTGTTTCGAGATGTACTCACTCACCGCAAGTAATGCAGGTTTTGCACCACGAGCAATCATTTCATCAGTTTCATTTAGTAGTAGTGTGTATGATATCTCTTGATTAGTTGACGACTCCTGTAAGTAATTGAGAAATTCCTGAGGTGTACTTATCCATATGCTGGCCTGTGTTGTAGGGGGAACAAAGCTTTCTATGTTCGTCATCAATGCTATTGGAATTTGGTTGCCCATTAATAATTGCAACTGTTGTTCGTAGATTAGTTTATGGTCATCGCTTGCCGATAATATTATGTGTACCTGATTAGAGTTTGCTTGGGTTACAGATAAGTTTATGATTGAAATCATGGCCGATTCTGCGAATCCGGCTCCTACTGGGCTTCCAATTAATAAGTTTGCTCCGTGTAGGATGTCTGGTATAACTTTGTTATGGGCTGGGGTGGGACGAATATAACCTAGATTGATCAATCTAGTTGCTAGGTTCGGTTGTAGTCCTAATTCAGTAAAAGACACAGAGCTGCTCCGCAGGGATTATACCTGACAATTAAACTAATAAATAATTCACAGACAGTACTGGCGTAATCAGTCAAAGCACTATCTGTGAATATATTAACAGCATTATATTTACCTTAGGAATATCTAGGTTGGTAATTCTTCTACATCGAAATCAGCATCGCTTAAGATAATATTTTCAAGATTATCTTCTAGTAGTGCTGTATCTTCTATTGCTTCTGGTATATGCTGATGGGTTTGATATCCTGTTCCTGCAGGTATAAGTTTTCCAATTATTACGTTTTCTTTAAGTCCTGTGAGAGGATCTAATTTAGATTCAATTGCTGCTCCTGCAAGAACACGTATAGTATGTTGGAAGGATGATGCTGATAGGAACGAGTCCGTAGCTAAAGAAGCCTTAGTAATACCAAGTAGCATTGGCACTCCTGCTGCTGGCTCTTTGTCCTCTGCTCCTAGCTTCTCATTGATTTCCTGTAGAGAATACCTGTCTACATATTCGCCCGGTAACAGTTCGCTATCACCAGCACGAACCACTTGGGTGCGTAAAAGCATTTTTCTTATGATGACTTCAAAGTGCTTGTCATGGATGTTTTGTCCTTGCGATCTATATACTTGTTGCACTTCTGTTAGTAAATAAAGTTCACAAGCTTCTCTGCCCAATATTCGAAGAATACGGTGAGGATTTTGCGAACCTTCAGTAAGGCTGTCCCCAGCGCGAACTTTTTGTCCTTCCACTACTAATATGCGGGCATTAGTTGGTAGATCATATGTTTCTTCTTCATAGTGGTCTCGAGATACTAGTATGGATCTATCATTGCGATGAACTCTACCTTCATTTTCAGCTGTCGTTGAGTTTGAACCTCGCGTAGCTATTACCGCTCCTGCAGCGATTTCATCGGCGTCTTCTACTTTTATCGACCAGCCTTTGGGTACATTATATTCATCTGTTAATAGCTGACTATTGATGATGCGAATGGATAATTTACCATCATCATTTCGAATAACTTCACATTTACCATCAATTTCAGTAACTACTGCTTCACCCTTTGGTTTTTTCCTGGCCTCAAAGATTTCCTCTACTCTTGGTAGACCACTGGTGATATCTCCACCATGTGCTACTCCGCCTGTATGGAAAGTTCGCAGTGTTAGCTGGGTACCCGGTTCTCCAATGGATTGCGCGGAAATAATACCCACTGCTGTTCCTATAGATACTAGTTCTCCACGACCGAGATCGCGACCATAACACATAGCACATATACCTCGGTCCAAATGACAATTTAGCGGAGAACGTACGAATATTTCATCAATAGGTAAATCCTGGATAATCAAAGCTGTTTCATCAGTTATTTCTTCGTTTCTTGCTGCTATTACTTCTCCTGTGCTGGGGTGAACTATATTAGCTGCTGCTAATCTTCCCTGTATTCGTTCAGAGAAATTTTGGCCTGCCACGTCATCTTTTCTTCTAATCCAAAGTCCGTCGTCAGTGTCACAGTCAGTATCATTGATTATTACATCCTGAGCAACGTCACACAGTCTTCGTGTTAGATATCCAGCATCAGCAGTTCTAAGGGCTGTGTCGGCTAGTCCTTTACGGGCACCATGGGTAGATATAAAATACTCGAGTGCTAGTAGACCTTCTCGGAAATTGGATCGGATGGGAAGAGGAATGATTCTTCCAGCTGGATCAGCCATTAGACCTCTCATTCCAGCAAGTTGTGCTATTGGTGTAAATCCACCTTTTGTAGCTCCAGACATTGCCATTACCCTGAGATTTCCATCTGGATCAAGCCCATCTTTTACTTCCTGCTCTAAATCTTTACGTGCAGTTTGCCACAACTGAATAGTGCGATCAGTTTGCTCCTGCTCGGTAAGCAAACCACGTTGGTACTGCTTTTCTAAATTAGCTACTTCTTCCTCGGTGCGGCTAACAATTGTAGCTTTCGCTTTTGGTACAGTAATATCAGCTACAGCAATGGTAGTACCGGATTTGGTTGCATATTTAAACCCGAGATTTTTGATTTGGTCTACTACTTCGGTGGTTTCGTCCTGACCTATAATAGCATAGCATCGGCTGACTAAATCTTGTAAATTGGTTTTGTCGAGCAACATATTTACATACTGCATTTTGCTAGGCAATATGCGATTGAATAAGGCACGTCCCACTGTAGTGTCTACTAGTCTTTGTTGTGTATCTTCGTTTTCGTAACGAATATTATCGTCATCAAAATGTGTTTCAATTGAAAGCTTGATTCTTGCGTGCATATCAAGCTGACCAAGTGAATGGGCAAGCTCAACTTCATCAATATTAGCGAAAATCCGTCCCTCTCCCTTTTTACCATCTCTTGCCATGGTCATATAATATACGCCTAATACCATGTCTTTGGATGGCCCTACAATTGGTTCGCCATCTGCAGGTTTTAGCAAATTGCGTGATGCAAGCATAAGTTCATATGCTTCTTCAACCGCTCTTGGTGAAAGTGGTACGTGTACTGCCATTTGGTCTCCGTCAAAATCAGCATTAAATGCTGAGCATACTAACGGATGGATCTGTATTGCTTTACCTTCTACTAGCACAGGCTCAAAGGCTTGTATACCCAATCTATGCAGAGTGGGTGCGCGGTTGAGTAGCACTGGTCTATTTTGGATGACTTCTTCTAATACTTCCCATACCTCTGGTTTACCTAACTCTATGATGCGTTTTGCGCTCTTTACATTACTAGCATGTTGATACTCTACAAGTTTTGCCATCACAAATGGCTTGTAAAGTTCCAGGGCCATGACTTTAGGTAGACCACATTGATTTAATTTTAGTTTAGGTCCAACCACAATTACTGATCTACCAGAGTAATCAACTCTTTTGCCTAGTAAATTGCGTCTGAAACGACCCTTCTTACCTTTCAACATGTCACTAAGAGATTTTAGCTCGCGACGACCTCGTCTGCTTAGAGCTTTACCTCTCTGAGCATTATCAATCAGGGAGTCTACTGCTTCTTGTAGCATACGTTTCTCATTCCTAATGATTACGTCAGGTGCATGTAAATCCAGCAGTCGTTTTAATCGGTTGTTTCGATTGATCACTCTACGATATAGGTCATTAAGATCAGATGTAGCGAAACGGCCTCCGTCAAGCTGCACCATTGGTCGAAGGTCAGGTGGTATAACAGGGAGTTCGGTAAGTATCATCCACTCAGGCCTGTTATTCGAATTACGCATTGCGTCGACAACTTTGAGCCTCTTGGTAGCTTTCTTCTTCCGTTGTTGACTCTTAGTAGTACGTATTTCTATCCAAAGTTCTTCGAGTAATTCATCCAAGTTCATATCACACAGGATTTCATAGAGTGCTTCAGCGCCCATGCCAGCACGAAACACCTGACCCCATTTTTGCTTTAGGTCTCGATATTGTGCCTCGGACAAGAACATCATTTGCTTAAGATTGCTAAGTTTTTCGCGATCTTCGGCTATCCGTTGTTGTTGATTTTCAATCAAATCTTCTAATTCGGTCTCTTGCCGGACAATTTCATCTTCGGCTTCCGCTTTAGTAGTTTCTATGCTCATTAATACATCTGCTAGCTTGGCATCACGTGCCTCTTTCATCTTGTTTTCAATTGCTTGCAGACGGTTCTGCACGGCGTCATTTAGTGTAGTCAGGTGACTAGATTTGATTTCTTCACCCCTTGCCACTATTGTGGTGCTGGCAGTTCTCAACCTTAACGCTAACTTAGCTGGATTACCACGTTCGTCATCGATCGTCTGTTGTAAGTCTTGTGCTTCGCGCATCAACGGTTCTAGTTTTTTACCAAGATTATTTTCATAGCTTGTATTAATTTTATTGATACGGGCTTCAAGTTTTTCTACTCTAAGATCACGATATTGCTTAGCAGCCTCAATTTTTGCTTTAACTTCTGCTAGTTGTTGTTTTTCATCGTCTTCGACGTTTTCATCGTCTTCTTCGAGACGGGTAATAGCTTTTTCTCTAGCATCTTCGTCTACATATGTAACTACATATTGTGCGAAATAAAGAACCCTATCTAAATCTCTTCTAGACACGTCTAAAAGGAGCCCCATGTATGAAGGCACTCTTCTGGCATACCAAACATGTGCAACCGGTGCAGCAAGTGTTATATGCCCCATCCGTTCACGTCGTACAGATGATCTAGTGACTTCTACTCCACATTTGTCACAAACAATCCCTCTGTATCTGATATTTTTATATTTTCCGCAGTAACATTGCCAATCTCTTGTTGGTCCGAATACAGCTTCACAGAAAAGACCATCCTTTTCAGGGCGCAGTCGTCGATAATTTATGGTTTCTGGCTTGGTAACTTCACCAAATGACCAAGATAGGATTTGTTCGGGTGATGCTAGGCGTACCCTTAGTGATTTGAGACCTTTGGCTTCCAAGTGAGCCTCCTAATAATATGTGATTGTGGATTATAAGTTTCTACACCTATGATAGCGATATTACTGGATACAACATAGGTTTCCTGGTGCCACACTACAGAGGTTATACCAGCACCTTTTTGCTTGCAGCAATACGAAACAGACAAAATCCACACTATCTATCTCTGCAGTGTGGAATGCCTTTTTTATCAAAATAGTATGTTGTTTATTACTACCGACAAGATTATACCATTCGGGTATTCTATGTCAAGCAGAGCAGAGCATTTGTTGAGAAATTGACTAATGTGTTCACATTAAGTATCATTGCAAACTATGATAGATTCATTGTGCTAAAATCGCCTCATGTTAGTGTAATATGAATTATCTTGATTGCAACTGATAACAAGCAAATGACTTAGGGATAATTATGGACGTAATATTTTCATCTTCAGCATCTTTAATAGAAAATTTTTCACGTATGTTGCCTAGGCTATTATCCAGCATGGTGTTTTTTGTTGTAACGCTATATGCCTCTGCAATGGCTGCGCGAGCAACTGGTAGGGCGCTAAAATATCGTAATGTAGATCCTGAGCTGTCATTATTGTTAGTTAGGGCAACAAAATTAACAATTGTGATAACAGGTACCATAATTGCTTTACAACAAGTAGGATTTGATTTAACCGCATTTGTTGCTGGTCTTGGAATTATAGGTTTTACACTTGGGTTCGCCTTGCAGGATGTGTCAAAAAATCTCGTTGCTGGTGTGCTATTGCTGCTTCAGCAGCCTTTTGACATTGGTGATACAGTTGAAGTTGGTGGATACACTGGTGTGGTAACAAATATTAATCTACGTGCAACTGAAGTACAGACTTATGATGGGGTTATTGTCCTAATACCTAATACAATTGTTTACTCTAAGCCAGTACGGAATTTCAATCGTGTTGATAGATGTTGCATAGAAATGAACATTAGTGTTGCTTACGGCTCGGACGTAGCTGCCACAGAGATGATTGTAAGAAATGCTTTAGGTAGTTTGCCAGGGATTATTATGCAGGATCCAGTTCCTAGAATAACTTTCAATAGGTTCGGCGAAAGTGCAATTGAGTTGTCAGCTTATTATTGGATTGAAGTGAAGGCTGTCGGACAATGGTCTAATACGGAGGAATCCGCAGGTATTGTGTCTGCTGCACTTGCCGAGAATGGTATCGAATCAAACGTACATGTTCAGAGTTTTAACAGCAGTTAAGTGCTTATATTATAGAGATTTGTTATAGTGTATGTTGAGTTCAATCATCAGTGTGAAATGAATATTGCGAAGTTTATTAGGATTATCGAGCGTTTTATAGTTTTATTCAGATATGATCGCTCTATCGCCAACTGTTATCACACCACCATGTAAGACCCGGCAAAGTGTTCCTCTTTTGCCTTCTATATCATCCTGAAGACCATCTTTAATGCCATCTAGATAGTCGCAGGGAGCGCAGTCCAAGGTGACTTCTAGTTTAGCGTTACCTACTTTTATTACAGTGCCACGTTGAGCCCCGGAAAGACTTTGTCCATCCAGTATTATATTTTCCCGTAATGTGCCTGGTGACAAACCAAACTCATTAATTGTATGAGTATCAACAACTAAAACTTGCCTACGTTTCCTGCCTCTACTAACATCGTTTTGCAAACCTTCACCAGTTATAGCATTTGTGCTCTTTACTGGCTCCATGGGAGCACCGTGTGCTGTCTTTAGGAATATATGCGTTACTTTAGCTTCTTTAGATGACATTAGATGTGATTATTGGGTGCTACTGTTTTCTCGTATCTATTTAGGTGTTATATTCTAGCATCAAAACCTTGACTATACCAATATATGAGTTTTGTGTCTCGAAAGTTTAATCTTTTATAGCATGTAGTTGCAATTCTGATAAATCTACAAAATTTAGGGCACCTATGTGGGTAGACTCTAATCTAACCGGACACGCACAATTTGCATTAAGTGCTTCTTTCCAGCGCGGTGCACATACGCACCAGAAATCTCCCGGTTGTAGTCCTGGGAATCCAAACTGTGGATTAGGTGTTGACAAGTCATTGCCAGTGGCTTTGCTAAACTCGAGAAACTCACGCGTAACTTGTGCGCAAACTGTGTGTGAACCGATGTCGTCAGGGCTTGTGCTACAGTTTCCATTACGAAAAAATCCTGTCACTGGATCGATTGAACATTCTTCAATTGGATTGCCAAGCACATTTAGTTGTATTGGTTTGCTTCCATTTGGGCTCGAACCATTTACACTCATGTCAAATATTCATCCTCATTTGTGGTTTATGAATTTATTGGGAAAATTTATTCTACCTGTATTAGTTGGACTTTTGCCATTCATCTTCATCGTAATGGGGTAGTTCGCAACGTAGTTCACCATCTTTTCGATATCCTAATGCATATCCTGCCTGTATTAATTGTTGCACTTCGCTCGTTCCTTCATATATTGTTGTGACTCTTACATTGCGCATAAATCTTTCCACATCATATTCATCTGAATAGCCATAGGCGCCATGGATTTGGATAGCTTCATTTGCATTCTTAAATGCGGCTTCGGTAGCAAACCATTTCAATAATGACGTTTCCCTAGTGTTACGTATACCTTTATTTTTGAGCCATCCTACTTTGAGGTACATCATGAGACCGATTTCATAGTCGGCAGTCATCTGTGCAATTTTTTGCTGAACAAGTTGAAGTTTGCCAATTTTTGCACCAAAAGCGCGTCGTTCATTTGCATACTTTGTGCTGGCATCTAGTGAGGCTCTCATGACTCCCACGCATCCTGACCCAACAGTGTAACGTCCATTGTCAAGACAGCTCATTGCTATTTTAAAACCTTCACCTTCTTCCCCTAGTATGTTACTGGCTGGAATGCGTACGTCTTGGCAGTTTACCCAACCAGTACTACCTGCGCGCGAGCCCATTTTTCCGTGAATATCACCTTTAGTAATACCTGGTCTATCAGTTTCGATGATAAACGCTGAAATGCCCGCATTGCCCGCGTCGGTGTCGGTTTTGGCAAACCAAAGTATGTGATGTGCTTGACTAGCTAAAGAGATCCATGTCTTTTCACCATTTATTACATAACTATCACCTTCCAGCCTAGCAGTGCTGCTCATATTGGCTACATCCGAGCCAGCACCAGGTTCTGTTAATCCAAACATACCGAATTTCTCGCCCAATGCCTGCGGCATCAAGTAGAGTTGTTTTTGTTCTTCTGTACCCCATTGTAGTAATCCGAGAGAATTGAGACCTAAATGAACTGAAAGGGCAGTGCGCAGGGCTATATCGACATAATCAAGCTCTTCACACACTAGCCCAAGAGTTATGTAGTCCATGCCTTGTCCGCCATATTTTACGGGAATACACAGGCCAAGTAACCCTAGTTCGCCTAAGCGGGGCAAAATAAAGGATGGCATCTCTTGTTTTCTGTCTGCCTCTTTAATGATAGGTGCAACTTCTTTTTCAGCGAAATCCCGTGCTAGTTTTTGAACCGCCTTATGCTCTTCGGAAAGACTGAAATCCATATGAATGATCTCCTGTTACTAGTTTATATTATGTCACTACTAACAATGAATAGTACCGTATTAGTAGTGAATTGAAAAGAATATTTTATTTATCTATCAACTTGAAAGATCCTAGTTTGAGAATATTGTCACGTGTTTCATATATTGTCGATGTGATAGGCAATCGTACTTGCGAGTCAGTTTGATACCATCCCAAATGAATTAGATAATTACCTTTTGGGCTGTCTTTTGGTATAGGTATTGTAATGTTGAAGCCAAGTTGTTCTCCAGTCTGCCATGTAGATGTTGGGAACTGTCCTTGGAGTGGCCATCCATCCCATTGAGATATAAGAACAGCTTTTTTTGGATCAAAGGATCTGTCAGTATTTAAGATGTGGACGAATATAACCATGTCATCGATAATATGATCTAAGCTCTGAAAGTTTAGCGGTATTATTAATTCATCCCCAGTAGCAATTACTTCGGGTATTTTTGCGTTAGTTAGACCTATTTGGTCTCCAAAATTTGTTAGTATCGTTTTTTCTAGTGCGTCAGAAATCCAATGGATATTTTGAATACCAATACTGACTTTACGTTCACCTTTCATGTGTGGGTCACATTCCAAATCCATTTTGAGATTGCCCGCAAATGGGTTTGCTCCGATACAGCGTAGGTCACCATAAATGGTTTCAGCTCCATATCTGTCGCTTAGTTTTATTGTGTTGATACCAGGATGCAAATTAATTGTTGGAGTTGAATAGGTAGCAGTATCTCCCACTATAAGGCTGGTCACTACTTTGCTATTGGCAGAAAGGTCTATATGATGCAATTGCTGACCTGGTATTGCACCAAATTCAAGCCTACCAGATTGCGCATAGGCACTATATATGTATATATTTGCAGTATCTGTGAACCATCTAGTAGGGCTATTATTCCAAATTTCAGATTTATGCCAGTTGTCAGGTTCGAGTACAATTATAGCTTTTGGCTGCTTAGACGTATGTGGAGGTATTGTGTACAAACTATCAATGATAGAACTGGCAGTGGGTGCACCAAATAAGTTTCTAAAATAGTGGTCTTGTTGTGTACTATAATTTTCTGCCCAATGTTGATTTACGATATTCTTGATGTTGTATGCATCTATCACATAGAATATCTCCTGGTCGGTTGGTTCCGGTGTTATGTTTGCTTCTGGTTTGTCTTGTAGTAAGGCGTTAAAGAATTTTAGAGTATTTTGGTATCCGTCTGAACTGCGGAATATCTTGCCCCCAATTATTGGAAGTTTATGGATTGTTTGGCTGTATAGCGCTATATTATTTGTCGTGAAGCTAGCAGGTAGGTTCAGTACAGTACTAGGTGCAGTAGAAGATTGTAATTCGCGTATGGCGGCAGTGTTCCAGGAATTGGAAGTTGGGAATGGCCATTGAATTATGCGTTCAGAAAGGGCTAATATTGATATTGACGAAATTAGAAGGAATCTCCACCAACGTGATTGTTTGTTAGTTTGTAGAATTGTGCTAACACCATATGATGCTATTATCGCAATAGCGAAATGTGTGGTGGCAGCAAATCGTGCTGGTGTCCGACTCCATTCGAGTACTGGAATCTGAGCTAGAATGGCATAAGGTAATTGTAATGGGTGATTTACGTTGTCTATATTTACCCAAACAATTTCCCCAGCTAATTTTAGGATGGGCCCCAATGACAAGACAATAGTAACGACTGCTAGAGTTGTCCATGTTGATATAGATCTTTTATTCGATTGCAAGGCCGAAAATATAAGTATTATGGATATAAATCCTATATATCCATGTGTCTCATCAGACGTGTTAACCACATTACGTGCGAACGAGTGTAAATTGTTTGGTAGGAATGGGTTATCAAACGGCGGTGTTACAAACGATGCTAGATCCATCGATTTTCCTATGCTGTCACCGTAATTTATAAGGTTGCTGTTACCTATTTGTTGTGAGTTTATAAGATTTATCAGGGGGAAGTAGAAGGGTAGCAATAGTATAATTCCTAGAACTGCTGCTGCGCTGAAACGAATGAGCATTCGTCTATTTCTAAGATTCTGTCGTTTCGACCAAACAATTACTGCAGTTGTCGGTAATACAAAGTATGGTAAGTGTGTTGGATGTGATACAGACAGGAACCCAGCCATACCTGTTAGAGCTGCATACTTCCACGTATTGGTATTCAATAATCGAATCAGAAACAGAGCAAATAGCGGGAATCCTAGCATAGTAATTTGACTGAGGTGTCCAGCTTGCATGTGTCCTAAAACGTATGGGGAAAATCCGAATAGCAGGCCACCAACAAATGCAGCCCATTGGTTGCGAGTCAGCTCCTTGGCTAACAAATACATTCCAAACCCGTTGACTGCTGGCATTATACATATAGCAATATTGTATGCTATCACTGGGTTAGTGAACCATCCTATTACAGCGGGCAGGAAGAGAGCAGGAGTATGGGTTAAATTGAGTGGCGAATCTATTCCGTGAGGATAATTGAGAACTGTAATATTAGCCGGGTTTCCGATGGTGTTGTCAAACAATGTGGTCCCTAACCACCATAAATACCATACATGCTCGTAGTTGTCTCCTCCCATTCTACCTAATACATGATTACCTAATGTGGTCATACCTGGCCATGTTATACATAATGCTATTGGCAGGTAAATTACAGGAAGTAAGGTTTTCAGTAGTGTTCTTATGTTTTTACTCATGCGACAAATATAGAATTATATGTATCACGTTATGATGTGCACAGAATAAGCTTGCAATGTGAAGTTATCCGTATATTATCAGGCATTAAAGTTTGCCAGCGACTCTTTTGCAGATTCCAGTTGTATGTCTAGATACTTAGAGGATGTGCCACCAATGATCGCTCGTCTTTCAAGAGCTTTCTTAGTATCAAATGTTTCCATTACATCCTCTGCAAAATGTTGGCTGATAGATTGCATTTCATGCAACGAAAGTGTGGTCAAGTCTTGTTCCTGCTTCTCTGCTAGCAAGACTAGTTCACCCACAATTCCATGCGCTTCACGAAAAGGTATGCCCTTATCCACTAAATAGTCAGCCATATCAGTCGCTGATAGTGCCGGTAAAATACTATCTAACATTTTGTTGGTATTAAGTTTTAGGGTCGATATCACACCTGACATGACTGGTAATGCCAGAATCAAAGTGTCAGTGGAATCAAATAGATATTCTTTATCCTCTTGCAAGTCCTTGTCGTACGCAGATGGCAATCCTTTTAGAGTAGTTAGCAAGCCAGTTAGATTTCCGATCAGGCGTCCAGACTTCCCGCGTGTTAATTCTAGGGTATCGGGATTCTTCTTTTGTGGCAACAGACTGCTACCGGTGGTATATGCATCATCAAGGGATACAAAGCCAAATTCTGAACTAGAAAATAGGATTAACTGCTCTGAGAGACGACTTAGATGGATACCTATCATAGCTGCCGTGAACAGAAATTCGGCTGCGAAATCGCGGTCAGATACAGCATCTAGACTGTTTTCTGAAATGGAATTGAATTCCAGATCAGCAGCTAGTTCGGCTCTGTCAATCGCGAACGATGTGCCAGCTAATGCTGCGCTGCCGAGAGGCAGTGACGATGCTCTCTCTTTTACTTGAGTAAGGCGTTGTATATCTCTTTGGAGTGGCCAGAAATGCGACAAAGACCAAAGACCCCAAGTGATAGGTTGTGCGGGTTGTAAATGTGTATAACCTGGCATAGGAGTGTTGAGGTTCTCTGTGGCACTGTTAATTAACGTACTTTGTAGATTGATTATGTGATCTACTAGTTTGGAACATGTGTGCATTGTCCATAATCGAAAATCTGTAGCTACCTGGTCGTTTCTACTTCTACCTGTATGTAATTTGCCAGCAACCGCACCAATTATTTCAGTTAATCTGCGTTCAACTGCTGTATGGATATCCTCATCGTTTTCATGGAATATAAATTTGTTTTCGGCAAATTCTGAACGTACTTTTGCTAAACCATTTAGGATGGTTTTGGCTTCGGAGGTTGTGAGTACTCCAGCTCGTTCTAGACCCTTTGTCCAGGTGCAACTAGCTGTTATATCTTCTTGGTACAATCGTTTGTCGAATCCTAAACTAGAATTAAACATTTGCACCAATTTGTCCGTAGATTTGTTGAAGCGTCCGCCCCATAATTGCATGGCTATACTCCGTTATGTTCTATAGTCAGAATTTATTCTGACGTATTCTTCTGTAAGATCGCCTGTCCAAACTGATATTTCAGACTTTCCATTGCCTAAATCTAAATGTATATAGAATTCAGGTTGTGAGAAGATATGTTGTGCAATATTTTCGTCGTAGTCACAAGGTGTGGCTTGCGCAACTAATTGTAATTCGTCCTCTATTTTGCTTCCAATCCAGAGTTGAGTTTTCCTTGAGTCAAATCTTACGCCTGATTTACCAGCTGCCACTACAATGCGTCCCCAGTTCGGATCACTACCTGCGAAGGCGGTTTTGACTAGCGGGGAGGTTGCAATACTGTTTGCAACTATATGTGCTGCCTTTTCGCTTGGTGCACCACTGACATGTACAGTAACAAATTTGTTTACTCCTTCTCCATCTATCACGATTTGTTTAGCTAAATTGGTGGACAGACATGTAAGAGCATCTGTAAATGCTTTTCTATAATCTCCTTTTGCACAAGAGATTCCGCTTAGTCCATTTGCCAGTATCAGTACTGAGTCGCTTGTGCTAGTGTCACCGTCAATCGATATTTTGTTGAAACTGTTGTTTACTGCCGTTTTGAGGGAACTGCGCAGAATAGATGCCGGTACTAGAGCATCTGTAGTTATGCAAGCCAACATTGTAGCCATATTTGGATGTACCATGCCCGCACCTTTCGCTATTCCTCCTATAGTAACTGTACCGGTTGGAAGATTGATTTCCACTGCGCAGTGCTTAGGATTTGTGTCTGTGGTCATAATTGCTTCTGCTCCATCGTAACCACCATTGATAGATAGGTTTGAAGATGCCTGTCTAATACCTTTGCCAATTTTTTCCATTGGTAATTGGACTCCTATGACTCCTGTGGAAAGAACCAATACTTCGTTTGGGTTACATTGCAATGATTTGCTGGTCATATTTTGCATTTCTATAGCATTATTTAAGCCATGTTTGCCAGTACAAGCATTTGCTATACCGGAATTAGTTACTATAGCTCGGATGCTTTTAGTGTTGGATTTCAGAGTTTCGCGGTTTAGTGTAACTGGAGCACCAACTACTTGGTTAGTAGTAAACATACCAGATGCAGTGCAACTTTGTTTTGAATGAAGCACCATTAAGTCTGGATTCCCCGAAGCTTTTAGTCCGCAAGTTGCAGTACCAACTTGGAATCCTTGCGGATTGGTGACTGTCCCGTCAGCGTCTAATTTAATTGTCATCTTATTCAATCCCGCTTAAACTTAGTATAGTCAGGGGATTCTAGATCTTGATCTTTATCTCTAGCTTTGTCTATCATAGCTTTCACTTTCATAGGTAACCCAAACAAATTTATAAATCCTAGTGCATCTTTTTGGTCATACACATCCTCTTGACCGAAGGTGGCAAAATCCTCCCGATAAAGACTGTTAACGCTTGCCCTTCCTACCGGGGTAATACTTCCCTTATATAGACTAAGCTTCACCCAACCCGTTACTGGCTTCTGTGTAGCTTCGATGAACTTCTGGAGTGATTCGCGTAGATTGTGATACCACTGTCCAAAATACACCATTTCCGCATATTTATGAGCTACTTGTTCTTTGAAATGGGCTGTATCTCGGTCGAGACAAAGAGATTCCAATTCGCGGTGTGCTGCGTAAAGAATAGTTCCGCCTGGAGTTTCGTATACTCCGCGAGACTTCATTCCGACCAGTCTATTTTCAACCATGTCAATTCGTCCGATACCATGTTTAGCGCCAATTGCATTTAGGTTTTCGATTAGTGTATCAGGCGCCAATGCGGTACCATTCAGTGCTGTTGGTTCTCCTGATTCAAATGCTACTTCAACTGTTTCAGGAGTGTCAGGAGCATTTCTTGGTGATACAGTCCATAAAAACATGTCTTCTTGTGCTTGAGTAGCAGGGTCTTCAAGCGGGCCGCCCTCATGCGAGACATGCCAGAGATTGCGATCGCGACTATAGATTGATTTTGTTGTGGCTTCCACTGGAACATTATGTTGAGCAGCATACTTGATAGCATCTTCTCTTGACCTAATATCCCATTCGCGCCAGGGTGATATTACATGAAGGCTGGGATTTAAAGCTTTGTATGTTAGCTCGAATCGTACTTGATCGTTACCTTTGCCAGTCGCGCCATGTGCAACTGCATTTGCGTTTTCTTCCTCTGCAATAAGTACTTGCCATTTTGCTATCAGAGGTCTTGCTATTGAAGTACCCATAAGATATTGGCGTTCGTATACTGCACCTGATTGGAGCATAGGATAGATGAAATCGCTTGCAAATTCAGCCCGCAAATCCTTCACTATACACTTACTGGCGCCACTCCTTAGTGCTTTTTCCGTGAGTCCTTCTAGTTCTTCTCCTTGACCGATGTTAGCACAAAAGCATATGACTTCACAGTTATAGTTTTCTTTCAACCATGGAACAATTACAGATGTGTCTAGTCCTCCTGAGTATGCTAAAACTACTTTATCTATATTAGGTTTGGACATTGGGATAATACTCCTTCACATTTTTTCCTATTTTTGGTGCAGTACGAATGTGTCTGACTGCTCCGGGGTTTGATATAGATTAGATGTTTTCTCTAGTTGTAGTTCTACTGCTATCTCATCACAGTTATCTTTTACTGGGCATTGATCGCAATCACGCCATATTTTCTCTGGAAAATGGCTGCGATCACTTAGAGAAAAGCCAGCTCGCTTGAAAAATGCTTCTACTCGCGTTAGAGCAAATATTTTTGGTATTTTCCTCTTTTTAGCCTCTTCGATAATAGCTTCTAGGAGTGTCGCACCCCATCCCATGCCTTGTATTTGGGCAGAAACTATTAAGGAACGCACTTCCGCAAGATTTTTGTTGTAGCTCAATAGTGATACACACGCAACTATTTCATCATTGAGACTTCCAACTATCCAGTCGGACAATGATTCTGCTATTTGTGTCTGTGTTCGTGGCAGTACATCTCCGAGCTCTGCATGCAATTTTACGAGTTCGTATATACCTCTTATATCTGAGATTGACGCAGGTCTAATATCCATTTTAGTTGACTTGATTGTTTTCCATATTTTCAATCGAATCGCTAATAATTTCTATTGCTTCATCAACTTGTTCCTTGGTGACTATGAGTGGTGGGCATAAGCGTAGGACATTTTCACCTGCACTGATTAGGAGTAGGCCTTGCTTAGAAGCTGTCTTGATAAGTGGATCAATTGGACATGAAAATTCAGCGCCAATTAAGAGTCCTGATCCACGAACTTCAACTAGTTGCTGCGGCTCTAATTGCAGCAATCTTTGGGTTAGATATTTGCCAACATTTGCTACATTGGCAATAAAATCGGGTTGAGAAATTCTATTGAAAACTACTTGTGCAGCTTTACACACTAATGGTCCAGCTGCAAATGTACTACCATGGTCTCCTGGATTAATTGTTTGAGCAACATCTTCAGTGACAAGAGTAGCACCTATTGGTAGCCCTCCAGCGAGTGGTTTTGCTAACGTCATAATGTCAGGTTTAATGTCGCTGTTTTGATATGCCCAGAGCATGCCAGTTCTTGCTAACCCACATTGAACTTCATCAAATATCAATAGTGCGTTGCTTTTGTTACATAGTTCTCTGAGTTCAGATAAGAAGTCATTTGAGGCAGGGTTTACTCCTCCTTCTCCCTGTATAGGTTCTACTATTACTGCACAAGTCTCCTTGGTAATAACTTTCTGTGCCGACTCTATGTCGTTAAGGGTGGCAAAGTCTATTCCCGGCATTAGAGGCTCAAATGGTGATCGATATTTCGATTTAGATGTGGCTGCTAATGCGCCCGTAGTTCTACCATGAAAACTGCCTTCAAATGCCACAATCCTTGTTTTTGCAATGGTGGGGTGTTTAGTGCGGGCCCATTTCCGCGCAAATTTAAATGCAGCTTCATTGGCTTCAGTTCCACTATTGCAGAAATAGACTCGATCAGCAAATGAACTTTCTGTTAATTGTTGAGCCAGAGCTACATGTGGTTCGGTGTGGTATAAATTGCTTACATGGGTCAGTTTACCAGCTTGGCGAGAGACTGCTTCAACCCACTCTTTATCCGAATGTCCTAAAGCAGTGACAGCTATGCCGGCTGTGAAATCCAAATATCTTTTTCCTGTTGTATCAAACAAATAAGTACCCTTGCCATGTGTAAAAACAGGCAACGGTCGAGCATATGTTGAGACTACGAATTTGGCTTCTGCATCTACCACATCTTTAGTGTGTTTCTGATTGTTGGGTAATTTGTTTTCTGCCGTATTAGCTACTATGGTGGTACCAGTGTCGTTTGTTAGTCCTTCGCGGTCAACTATTCTTACTTGATTCACACCCTTTTTGACTGCCTGAATGGCCGACAATATTTTGGGAACCATTCCCGACCTGATTACTTTCTGTTCAATAAGTTCAATAGCTGTTGCAGGATTTACAGTAGTGATTACATTATCATCTTGTATGATTCCGGGTACATTTGACACGAAATATAATTTGTCAGCTTTGACTGCAACAGCTAAAGCGGCAGCTGCTTCGTCTGCATTAACATTATAATGTTTGCCGTCAGAGCCTAATGATATCGGAGAAATGACAGGCGTGATATTATTGTGGACCAAGTCGTATACAACTTCTGGCCTTACTTTGTTTATCTCTCCAACTAGACCTAAATCAATGGTAGGATGAGCCTTCTTGGTACATCGCAATAAACCGCGATCTATTCCACTGATACCTATTGCATCAATGCCAGCATATATAAGTCCAGAAACCAACTTTTTGTTGATTGTGCCTGACAGAACCATTTCTGCTATTTCAAGTGATGCTTGATCAGTTATCCTGAGTCCCTCCACATGCTCTGCTTGTATCTCTAAACGTTTCTGCAGGTCTGCAATGTCATTACCGCCGCCATGTACAATGGCAGTAGGGGTATCAGTATTTGCTATAGTTGATGCCAGTAGCTTCAAAAAAGCGTTATCAGCAATTTGATCACCACCAATTTTTAGTATTTTCATTTTGCGTATTCCATCATGTTAGACCACAAGTTTCAGTGATGCCGTAAATAATGTTCATGTTTTGGACAGCTTGACCAGCAGCTCCTTTGACAAGATTGTCGATAGCAGAAGTGATAATCAGAGTATTACCGGTCAAGTTCATTCCAAACGCACAAGTATTACTGTGCAATACATGAGCCAGACTTACATTCTGATTCGAAGGCAACAATTTGATAAAAGGCTCATTAGAGTATGTTTCTCTCAACATTGCGCGAATGCTATCTTCTCTATTACCTTTTTTGATTGGCAAATAAATTGTAGATAGTATTCCGCGCGGAACAGGCAATAGATGTGGTGTAAAAATTAATTCTGGTATGCTGGGATCCCAATTTGCTAATTGTTGCTCCATTTCCGGTACATGACGGTGAACTCTGCCTATTTTGTATGGTTGGAAGTTTCCCGATACCTCAACAAAATGTAGGTGCTGTTTAGGAGATCTTCCTGCACCTGACACACCAGATTTCGAGTCAACAATTATTGGACGGTTGTCATCGAAGATGCTGTTAATAATAATTGGCCATATAGGCAGTAGAACACTGGTTGGATAGCATCCCGGATTGGCCACCAGTTGGGCATTTTTCAACTTGGATCTATTAGCTTCACTGAGTCCATAGACAGCATCTGCAAGTAACTCTGGCGCTAAATGGGTAGTGCCATACCAATTCATGTACTTAGCTGCATCATCAAGTCGAAAATCTGCACTTAGGTCTATTACTTTGGCTCCTCCTTTGAGTGCATCGACTGCTATATGCATGCCTGATGAGCTCGGTAAGCATAGGAATACTAAATCTGCTTGTTGCAAGTTCGCTTTCTCAGTATCTTGCAATAGAATGTCTGGCGCATGTGGATGTATGCTGTTTAGAGACTTACCAGCATATGTTTTTGAGGCAGCAAAAATGATATCTACTTCAGTATGACTAGATAGAATTTTTATCAACTCTGCTCCAGCATATCCAGTGGCGCCGAAAATAGCTGTTTTAATCACAATGGTCTCCTAAAAACAAAAAACCGCCAGATTAGATCTGGCGGTTTATATATCGTAATACCTGCTTGCGTTACTAGTTAACGCGGCGCGCCAGACACTTGGTCATGTATGTGCTACGAGCGCGTCGAACAAACATATGTATGTTCATTATGACTTCATTTTATCAGGCTTCACGCTCTTGTCAATAGTGGCGAGTATACTGGTTTATGTTATATAACGACAGACATCCTTTTTTTATTATATGTTTTGGTACATAAACTATAATTACGTTCAATTGTAGATTCATTAGTGAACATATACAAAAGTTTGTGAGGTAACATTGCAAGAATTGTTTTCCCCTAATGTTGCAAAAAGTTCTTTTTATATATTGTCGGATTATCATATTTATGCTTTGGTCGGTGTATTTTTATTCTTGAGCTTAGTATTATTTTATACAAAAATTTGTAACGATACTAATAAATTGAATAGGCTGAGAGTCGGACTTGCGATCTTTACGATACTAGTCGAAGTATCTTGGCATGTCTGGGCTCTATCTGTAGGTGTCTGGCACGTTAATCATGCCCTACCTTTGCATCTATGTAGTCTCGGAGCGATATTAAGTATATTTATGTTGCTTAAGCGTAGATATGGTATTTTCGAAGTGCTCTACTTTTGGGGTATTGCTGGAGCTGTCCAGGCAATATTAACTCCTGACTTGCGAGGGTATAACTTTCCGCACTTTCACTATTTTTGGTATTTCACTAGTCACGGAATGGTTGTTTTGGCAGTGTTATGGATGCTAATTGTTGAGCAAGTCAGGCCTACCTGGAATTCGTTACGTAAAACTGTTCTGATTACAATGCTCTATGCGCTTGCTGTCTATCCTATTAATATAGTTACAGGTGGTAACTACATGCTTTTGATGCATGCACCTGTCGTACCTACACTTGCTGACTTTCTTGACGTTTGGCCAGGATATCTATTCTGGTTACCAGTAGTTGCGCTAGTAGTTGCAACAATATGTTATCTTCCCTTTGCAATTGTTGATGCTTCTAGACGATACAAAAACAAAGAAATCATTGTGTGAAGTTGTAGCTAATTTTGTGCTCTTTTGAGTATTATTGTGAAAACAAATAGGTTTTATATTGATTTGGTATATGTTCTGATTGACATTAGAAGGTTTGTGTTTCTTACTGTTGTATTGCTCTTGTTTAGTGCTTGTCAGAGCGTCAGAGATTCGAGCGCAGCAGATAATAATAACGGAATTTCCACCAATACACCTATGAACTCACCTACAGTTAGTTATGCACTGGAATTCATAGTTGATGGGTTTCAGAAACCAATCTATGTAACACATGCTGGTGATGGTACTGGTAGGTTGTTTGTTGTGGAGCAAAGTGGTGTGATTTGGATAGTGATGGATGGTCAAGTTTTCAATGAGCCATTTTTAGACTTAAGCAACAAGATCACTCGACGGTCCTCAGAACAAGGATTACTTGGATTAGCTTTTGACCCGAATTACTCTAATAACGGCCAATTTTTCGTTCACTATTCGGATAATAATGGTGATACGGTAGTCATGAAGCTTTTCGTTTCGGGTAACGCTAATCGTGCAAATCACCAAAGCGGAATCAAGGTGTTGACACAATCACAACCATACCGCAACCATAATGGTGGGCAGATTGCTTTTGGCCCAGATGGGAATCTCTATGTTGGCTTAGGAGATGGTGGTTTAGCGGGTGACCCTCATAATAACGGACAAAATTTACAGACTTGGTTGGGATCAATTCTTAGGGTGAGTATTGAAAGTCCTGTTGGTTACACTGTGCCGTCAGACAATCCATTTGTTGATAATCAGGATGCGCGATCTGAGATATGGGTATATGGTTTGCGTAACCCTTGGCGTTTCAGTTTTGACCGTATCACTGGTGATCTTTATATCGCTGATGTTGGGCAAAACAATTGGGAGGAGATAAATTTTCAGTCGGCTGACAGCTTGGGTGGCGAAAATTATGGTTGGAGTAATATGGAGGGTAATCATTGTTATCGTTTAGAGTGTGACTCTGGACTTTTTTCAGCACCAATAGTGGATTATCATCATTCCAATGGTGAATGCTCGGTGACTGGTGGATATGTATATCGAGGAGAAGCACTTCTTCACATGAGTGGATCTTATGTGTATGGGGATTTCTGTTCCGGTACAATTTGGACAACATCTAGGATAACGCCTGACGATTGGGATGAAGCATTGATCATTGAGAGTGATCTACAAATTAGTTCTTTTGGTGAGGACGAGGATGGTGAACTTTATGTAGTTGATTATGCGGGAGGAATTTATAAAATTGTGGAAGATATAAGTTTTAAGGAATAATTATATAAGTGAGGTAAGACAAAGTCCATATGACTAAAGTTTATTCGCTCACAGTTGAATCTATGGAGGAGGAACAGTTCAAACCTTTTGGTGAACTTTGGTACGCTACTAAAAAGTCGCCTAAACATCGTATTATTTCCCCAACCTCATACGGCCACGATGGTAAGTCTACAGTGGAGGTAATTTGGCAGCCTAAAAGTGGTCTTAGATTTCATCAACTTGAACGACATTTTGGGGTTACACAGAGTTTTGTCCAATTAAGTGGAGGGTCATCTATCGTATGCGTAGCTCCTCCAACTGATCCAGATGACCTATATGATATTCCTACACCAGAAGATGTACGTGCTTTCCTTATAGATGCCTCTGTAGGATACTCTTTTAGGCGGGGTACTTGGCATTCACTTGATAGATATATTCAAAATGATGTTGGTGCGACATTTCTGATTCTCAACTCGAGTCCTAATCCAACTCAGTTGGTGAACTATCAGACTGGAACTGGATTTATCTCAAAAGATCTAGGCATTGACAGTAATCCTAGAATACTCAAATACAACAATATGTCTACAATAGAGTTCAAAATTGAAGGTGTCTGATACAATCAGAGCTTTAAACTGACAGTAGTCATTGTTCTATAGTGTAAAAGGTTACATTGCATAAATTTATTGTAGGAACAGGCAAGTATATTTATGAGGTTGAACATCCTTTTGGGATGCTTTCTTCTGGAATGTCTTGGGGCAATATATCACACGTAGCTACTGATTCTTCAGGTAATGTATATGTTTATCAGCGTCAAGATCCACCTATGCTTATATTTGGACGTGAAGGCCAGCATTTACACTCTTGGGGAAACGATCAACTAATGGATGCTCATGGTTTATTCATAACCCCTAATGACGAAGTTTTTGTTTGTGATAGAGATGCTCATCAGGTTGTGAAATATGACTTGCAAGGTAATGTGCTTCTAAGGATAGGTAATAGAGACAGACCTGCTCTACAAAAACCATTCAATCATCCTGCTGATATTGCTGTATCCAGTGATGGTGATATTTTTGTGGCTGATGGCTATGCTAATTCCTGTATTCATCATTTTTCTTCGGAAGGTGTGCACATTAAAACATGGGGTTCTTGGGGCAGCGATAGGGGGCAATTTATTACTCCACATGGAATATGGGTGGCAGATGATCATGTTTATGTTTGTGATCGTGAGAATAATCGTGTACAAATCTTCGACACAAACGGAATATATGTAACAGAATGGACTGGTTTCTTTCATCCTATGGATATTTTTGTTGATAGTGAAAATGTCGCATTCGTCACTGACCAAGTGCCTGGAATGACAATGTTGGATCTCGAAGGTAATGTGATTACACGGATTCGTACTCCATTCAATGCGCATGGCATCTGGATTGATATTGACGGCAACATGTATTCGGCTGGCAACGAAGAATTAGTGACCAAGTATATGAGACTCTAGTTTGTTGACTGTCAAGTGATGATTGTATCTAACTATTGGAGTCGCATATGAACATAACAGTGGTTTCTAGTAGTACACGAAAGGTTCGTCGGAGTCATAGAGTCGCATTAGCAGTGGTCAAGCAAATCAAAGTTCTAGGTCATCAGGCTAGTATTGTCGATCTGATTGAATTGGATCTACCATCATTTGTTGAACGTTTTGGAAAAGTAGATGATGCAACTGGTAAGTTAGCACATGCAGCAGACACAATGCGCATCTCTGATGGGATGATTTTTCTCACTCCCGAGTATAATGGAGCAATGTCATCTGGACTGAAAAACTTTATTGATGTTTTCGCGAAAGCTTCTTTTGAAGGTAAGCCAATTGGTGTGGCAACTGTATCTGTTGGCGCATCAGGAGGTATTAGAGCAGCCTATCAATTGCAGCAGACTATTTTGTCTATCTTAGCTTACCCAATTCCTAGAATGCTAACAGTAGGTAATGTGGAAAAAGTTGTCGACGAAAGCGGGCAAGTTACCAGCCAAAAATTTCAAACGAAACTGGATGAATTTTTAGATTCGTACTTGGCGTTTGTATCTAAGTTTTGAGTAAAATACACTTTGAATTCAGTGGTTACAATAGAACTGTAAGCCAGAATGGGATTGTAGTCGATGCAAATATTGTCGTAGATATAGGTGGATATAATGAGTGTGACGAATGATATAGAAAGAGTGCTTGTTTCTGAAGAAGAAATTGATGGTCGTATATCTGAGCTGTCTAATGAGATCAGTCAAGATTATGTTGATGCAGAATCATTGCTCATAGTAAGTATTCTAAGAGGAGCTTTTATTTTTACGGCGGATTTGTCTAGGAAGCTTACTGTGAGACACTCTGTTGATTTTATTGCTTTAGCAAGTTACCAAAAAAGCACGTCTAGTGGTGAGGTGCGTATGATTTCGGATCTTCGCCAATCTATCGAAGGTAGACATGTCCTAATTGTTGAAGATATTGTAGATAGCGGTATGACACTCGAATATATGTCAAATCTTCTCCGTGAACGTAAACCATTATCGGTTAAGACTTGCGTGATGGTTGCTAAGGAAGGAGTTGATGTCAATAGCTCTGGAATTGGAGTTGATTATTTAGGCTTTGTTCTTCCTGATGTCTGGGTAGTTGGTTATGGGTTAGACTATGATGATCAATACCGTACTCTTCCATACATTGCCGAGCTTAAATCTCGTATATACCAATGAGTACTGTACTGTACTGTACGCTCAATATATGCGTATAGGCCGTTAGTATAGTGCTATTCGAGCGTTTGTCTATTTCCAATTTTCATAGCATTATTTATAACATAGCAACCAATAATGCCTGAAACTAACGATAATGCCCATAAAGGTTTTGTACTTCCGTTGCTCATAAGTAATCCACCTAAGAATAATCCAATAGAAGGTCCCAATCCATATAAGCTAGATAGATAAAGTGCTTGTCCTGATGCCCGTAAACGTTTAGGTAAGATGTTATCTACAAATATGGTGCCGACAGCAAGAAGGGCACTCATTGCTATGCCATGCAATGCCTGGACGGGTAATGCTATGTTTGGGTCAGTAACGAGCATATTTAATAGCCAACGTATTGGCAATGCACTGAGGCCAACTACATAGGTTATACGTAATCCCCATTTACGTATAAATTTCTCAGCGTAACTCATTATTGGTATTTCAGGAAAAGCTGTTATTGCAACAGTTAAACCCACAATCCAGGCTGATGCATTTATTTCATCGAGATAGACAACAAGATATTGGTCGGCAATCCCTAATGTAATTCCGACACAAATAATGCCTAAAAGAAAAATACGTAATAACTGGCTATTGGTAATTAACGCAATACTATCACGCCATTGTACGGTAGAAGATATACCTCTATCTGGCAATTTGAGAGAAATAAATCCCAGTAGGATTAAACATCCTGAAAAGACATAGATTGCTGTTGTAAGATTATCTTCAAAGAAAAATCCACCAGAAATAATAGTAGCAATTATAAAACCTATTGAACCCCACATCCGAAATTTGCCATACTCCTCTCGTACACCTTTGAGATCTAAGTGGTGTAGAGCTAAGGCGGCTACATTTGCATGAAGAGGCGATCGCATTATCGAAAACAAAGTGACAATTATGATCAAGTACTCAAATTTATCAGTCAAAGTGTAGGTGAGCACAATTACAGATGTTGTCCAGCAACTGATAGTTACTAATAGTCTTGTTACGTTATACTTGTCACTGATAATGCCCCAGATGGGTTGTGCTACGAAACCTACAAATGATACAAGAGCTACCAAGGACCCTGCTTGGAGATTGGTTATATCTTTTCTAATGAAATACATGGCTACATAGGGTGCAAACATACCCACGCCTACAAACTTTATAGCATAAAATAGCTTGAACCAAAATCTAATCATAGTCTATAGCCTTGGGATTTCTAGACTCTCTGGCTAATCTACTTAGTATTGAGTAGTACAAGCTTGGAAAAGTGGAAACTTAATCAATCGTTGTACCATTTACTGGCCTGCATTCAGAGCACATGAGTTGCAAATTGTCATGGTCATATCTACCTGATCTAGAGGAAGGTATGCTTTGGTCGATTTCTAATGTAACTTCTTCAGTAGCGGGCTTTCCGCAATACTTGCATTGGTGTTGTTCTAGTGTAGCGACTTGTCTCTTGGAAGAAAGTTGTCTTAGATTATTCCACCAGTCAAAAATGTGTGTCATTGACCTACTATACACCCAATACTAGTTGGTCGGCAAGGATAATTGTAAGTGCAACATACTATATATATCTTTGCATGCGACCAAATCAGCTGTCATATTGCAGACTGATTTAAGTAATCTGTCATGGAATTAGGATGGTAAACGTATAATATGCATTGTAGGATAATGCACTTGAGGATGAAACTAACTTAAGGATGCATGGAGAGTATAATGACGCAGAGCAGGAGTAGTTGGGGTAGCTTATAACAATGAGTTGTTTTATTGCGCCAAAGAGTGCAAACGTGATGAATTCGATGTTGCTTACGACTTTGATTATGTCCGACTATGAGTCGCGAATATACAAACGTATTACATATTTCTAATGACATACTTGTATGTTGTAGTATTGGCCGCTGTCATATTCGTAGTTGAACTTCTGTTTAGATTCGTTGTGAGAAGAGGTTTTGTTAATGATGGCTGGTTTATGCAATTACTGTTCAGGGTGGTAGTGGGAGGTGCATTACTATGGGCTTTAGGTGAGCGTTTTACGGCATGAACAGAAGTGGGTATTAGAGATCACCTAATTCTTATCTTGAAATTGGCATCTTACTTTGTTATACCAACAATGTTGGAAGGAAGTGAACGTGGCATATCTAACACATGCACTTTATGTCACTGACAATGTAAATATAGTGGGGTGAAGATGAGCAGGAAAACTTTCTTGGAAAAAATACAGTCAAAACATGATTTGCCCAAAATCAAAGATGCTCCGGATGTTTGGGGAGGTGGATCGATGTTGATTCCACATCCTAAAGAAGTGATGGAAATTATTGATTGTATTCCCAAAGGGAATATTATGGAGATAAATGCTTTGCGAAGTCAATTAGCAGAGAAACATAATGTTGATATATGTTGCCCTATGACTACCGGTATTTTCATCAAGATTGTCGCAGAAGCCTATCTAGAAGGCAGCATAAACTCACCGTACTGGAGAGTAGTCAAGAAAAATGGGGAGTTAAATCATAAGTTTCCGGGAGGAATTGATGAGCATCGAAATCAATTGTCACGAGATGGTTTATCTGTGATTAAAAAAGGCAAAAAATTTTATATTAAAGATGCCCAGACATATCTGTACTCTTGACAAAACATCCTAGATTTTTATTGTCCATAGTCGATATACTCAATCTAATATTTGCTATCTATCTTGCCCAACCAGATAGTAAAGTTTTTGTGTCTTTACTTGCATTTTGAGTGGTTAGTAGACGTTTGCGCTTTAGACGTGGAGGCTCAGCCCAGATGTACGGATTATTACAATGTACTAGTTCGTGCAGTGTTCGAGGTTTTCGGTCTTGCGCTTGTTTCTTTATTTGAACGAGTGCCATACGATACCTCCCTATGTAATGTTGTTGGGTCTAAATTTGGACTTTATTGTGTAATCTATTAAGAATGCTGACTATATTTTCTGGATGTAGTGCTAACAGACTCCTCCATAGCTTACTGTTTATAGGGTTTGTTGATTCCAATATAGTCATAATAATGTGAAAGGTAGCAAGTATTGCGCCATTTCTAAAACAAAAACCCGCTTCCAATAGAAGCGGGTTTTTGTTTTAGAAATGGCAGTACGATATGTGGACTAGGTACTACTAATTTAAAGGTCAGTTCCGTATTGATCACGTACTAGAGACATAAGACCAATTTCCTCAAGTTTTTCAGTGGGAGCTTTGAAGGTGACCTGTACTACGCCAGGGTGTCTTCCTATCTCAATTGCGCCTGTTATGGTCGCACGGTTCATGACCTCAGGGACTGTCATGTCAAGCAAGTTAGAGGCACGTGCAAGACCATTTTCGGTAGCAGCGTTAAGATCGGGGCCGGTACCGATAACTGAGATAGGAGCGGATTGCTCTAGTCCATCGAGGGACCATTCTGATGCGACAGCATTAGCGGTTTCCTGTTCCTTCTGAGTTAAGGGACGGGCAAGGTATGGTAGGTCCTCTTCTACTGGTAATAGTATCGGTCCATCTATTGACATCCCCTTTAAGACATGTACTTGCAGATTGACTGTTCCAGAAACATCACAGGTATGTCCAGCAATTTCACCATCTCCTTGCAATGCATGCATATCACCCAGGTAGACACCACCACCGGGCACTTTTACTGGGCAGATGAGGATTGAACCAGCTCTAACAGCATCTATATCCATATGTCCATCTGTACGATGCTGGAGGTCATCAGCCTCGATACCATACGCGTGTGGTGCACCAACCAGGAATGTTCCAAAATCACCCGCGTTGTGCGAGTCAGGCATAGCAATCGCAGGTGTTGTTCCTAGTTGTCCCATGAAGGGACGTAGTCTGGCTACAACTCCGACCAGATCGCTAGGACAAAATGTCAGAATCGGATTCTGGACAGAATTTTCTGGTAGTGAAGAGAAATGCGCAGCGTTTGCACCGATTGCGCGAGCTGATTTTTCATTGAGAGTGACACCGACTTCACGATTGTTATCAAAATAGATTGTGTAGCCATTGGTGAATTTGAATGGTGTTACATCCTCACCGCACTCGACACACCTTACTGAGTCTTGCCCTATGCCGTCTAAGCAGGTCTCTGGCCAGACGACATCACATTTAGGGCACCTTCCTGCAACATATGGATCGCCCTGGAATCGGTCATCCATCCATTGATCATTGCCAGATGACGTGGCTAGGGAAGTGATAGTAATTTCTTTGATCCGGATTGCAATTGCATCTCCTACCTCGGCTCCATTCACGAATACCGGTTTAGTTACCTCATGTCCGCCGCGAATTGATGGGGTGATCATAGGTCCCCAGCATCCGGGTGCAGTATTAGAAACAATATGACCACCGTCGCGTACCGGACCCAGCATAGGTTTTTCTGGATCCAGAACCCCATCCACATATTCGTCAACGTATACGGTCTCATGACCGCTAGTCTCTATTAATTCTTGTGCTGGCTTAGTTGTCACACTTTGTTCAGATGCCATAGGTTTTTCCACTCCTATTTACTATGTCCGATGTAGGTGCAATTCGTTAACCGCCTGCAACAGGGGACAGAAAAGCGACGCTGTCATCAGAGGTGGCTGTGTAGTCTTTGTCGACCATGTCGCCATTAACAAATACGATTGCGGTCTCCAAAGGAGTCTGAAGAGCAGGGTGAAGACGGACTAATTCTTTAACAACTTCAGTCATAGTAGCACCGTCAGGCACATTGATAGTAAGTCTTGACTGTCCGACGCCCGTTATCATAGATGACCCTAATCTAACGTGAATAGAACTGGTTCCACCCATTAGTAAATTTTAGCACAGCGGACATTTGAGGAATAGTAGTAGAAGGATCGTTAGTTGAGTTGTTGAAAATAGATATTCTCGTGGATATATTGAAAGTCATATTGTTGGTATTATGGTTTGCCTGTTGCCCTGAACAAGTCAGATATGTTACAATGTTTCTAGCATTCACCAAATGTTGTGAGATTATCCCGAGTCGCCACTTGGGATTTTCTTTTTAAGAGAGAAATTGTTATGAGAGAGATGGTTATAAAGTGTAATCTATCTGTCGATTATTAGTTTGTCTGGTGATCCGCTCATATCGACTGTGGTTTGATATTCCAAGTGGCTAAGATAATTGACCCTATTTTTTGCCTTCGGTACTACATGCTCTCCGTACCGCTTACGGAGTGTTGATAATCTACTTTTAACTACATCTTTAGACGCATAGGCATATTTTTTTGCTAGTTCCTGCATGCTATGACCAAAAACCCAATCATGTATTAATCTTTTGATTTTAGCATCTGCATCAATCTTGTCCCAAGGTTTTGCTTCGTATTCATACGGATGGAATATACCTACTTTATGGTCTGCATCTACCTTTAGCTTTGCAGTTATTACAGCGTCTCTAAGCACCAGCATTAATTCCTTATTGTCATAATGGTCTGGTACTATCCCATATGCGAGGGCTACACTTTTTTTATCCACTTGTCGATATGTAAGTGTGCCTATATGTGATTCTTTCCGTAGTTCGTCCACATATATTGTCCAGTGGTAAACGTCTTTAATATGTTGCCGTTTAAATACAATTAACTGATTCATTAGCAATCCTGCAGTAATAGAAGAATCAATTAGTTCGTCATCCAATTCTGCCCATCCCATTCTACTGCTGGTATAGAATTCAACAGCGGTGCTTGGTACGAGTTGTTCAAGCTGAGCATTACTTGGTGCTTTCTTATTATTATCCATAACCTGAACCAACCATACTATAAACTAAGGTTGTTCATTCCCTATAAAACAGTATATATCTACTTGGCGGCTGTACCCCCATTCCACGACATTCCTGCTTCTTTTACATCGAATCCTTCAGGAAACTGTGTGAATTTGTTGTAACCAGCCCCAGTCAGGTTAGTTCGTGTCAGGTTAGCATCACGTAGATCAGCTCCCATTAGGTCAGCTCCAGTCAAGTTAGCATCGGTTAAATTAGCCTCGCGCAGATCAGTATAAATAAGGTTCGCTCCACTAAGATCACCCTGGCTTAGGTTAGCTTCAATAAGGACAGCTTCACTCAGGTCAACTTTAGGGCATTTGGTTTTTGCATCAATTTCGCATCCGTTGATGGCATCGTAGTTGGGACCACAAGCAGTTATCAATACAGTGGTCATAAAAACTATTAGACTCAATATCTTTTTCACGTGGCACCTGTTCTATGATTTTCTCTACTATACAATGACATCTAGTGGTAAGGCAAATTACTCATGATATATTGATGTCGAACTAGATTAGTAGGTTAATGAGACTTCTGCAGCGGCTGCTAGGGCAATTACTCCATCAGGGCCGCTCCAGTGTAAATTGATGCCATGGATTAGAGCCTCGGAGGATTCCTGACTGACCCCATAATAAGCTTGTGATGCTGTTGAGCAATAAATGTTGTTGGCTCCATTGATGATTGTCTCAATAAAACCTTGGCACATATTAGGTGCAGCATCTATTTTTGTACCTAGATTAGAAATGTACTCTGCATGTAGTAACTGGACCGCGGCTGCAGCGAAGAATACATCCACTTTATGTCCGTCATTGATTGCTTGTGCTGTACAACCTAGTCCTACTATACATTTGAATGGGTCAACATCTGGACTAGTTACTAACTTAATAAAAAAGTGTTTACTCATTAGTTTTTGATCTCCTGATTCAATTTATATAAGTAATCGGTAGATTGATATTATATTATTGAATCAAGGGATGCAAAAAAGGATGAATCGCTAATTTATCATGAGATGGATCTATATTGGTTGTTATGTAAAAAGTTAGTCAGTTTTTGCTTTGATAAAATACTTGGATTAATATCTAGATAAGATTTATCAATTAGAGCAAGTCGGGTAGTGGTGTATATTCGAGTCCATAAGTTTCGGCCACAGCTGGATGTGTTATCTGTCCACGATACACATTAACTCCGCTTGCGAGTACGCGATCAGATCTGACAGTATCTTCAAAACCCTGCGATGCCAGTCGTACAGTATAGGGTAGTGTGGCACTAGTGAGTGCATAGGTGGAAGTGCGCGGCACGGCTCCAGGCATATTAGTGACCCCGTAATGTAGAATCCCATCTAATTCGTAAACAGGTTTGCTGTGTGTAGTCGGTATGATTGTCTCAATGCATCCACCTTGGTCGACTGCAACATCTACTATGACTGATCCATGTGTCATGCTAGATACCATCTCTTTAGTAACTAGGAGCGGTGCTCGCGCACCTGCGATCAGTACGGCCCCTATCACAATATCTGAGATCATTACGGCGTCTCCAATATTACGTCGGTTGGAGCTAAGTGTGGTGACGTTACCATGGAGTACATCGTCAAGATAACGAAGTCGGTCAGGGTTGATGTCAACAAGCAATACCTGCGCTCCCATTCCAAGAGCGATCTTTGCTGCGTTAATTCCTACAATACCTCCACCAATAATAGTGACTGTTGCGGGTCGTACACCTGGCACACCACCTAGCAGTTTACCGCGTCCCCCGCTTGCTTTTTCAAGGTAGTGGGCAGCCACCTGAACAGACATGCGGCCAGCAACTTCACTCATTGGCGTTAATAGTGGGAGAGACCCATCGTCGAGCTCTACTGTTTCATAGGCAACGGCTGTGATATTACGTTCTATTAGTGCATAAGTTAACTGTTCGTCAGATGCTAGATGGAGATACGTGTAGAGTATCTGGCCATCTTTCATCATTTCACATTCGTTTGGTTGCGGTTCTTTGACTTTAACAATTATGTCTACTTGGGAGAATAATTCAGGTGCTGTGTTGATTAATTCAGCTCCAGCATCCACATATTCTTTGTCAGTAAACCCGCTGCCATTTCCTGCTCCGGCTTGAATTAGTACAGTATGTCCTTCGTGGACCAGAGTTTCGGTGGCTCCAGGTGTCATACCGACACGATGTTCGTGATCTTTTGTTTCTTGCGGGACACCTATAATAGCTATGACGTAACCTCCAACATGTCTTAATAAAAAATTGCAACCGAATTATCTCATAAACAATCTGAAGTGTGAAGTAGTTAGGGTATTGTTCGTACTAGTTGACCGTATACTGCCAAGTTAGACCTTGTTTGTGTTGTGTCAATTATCATCACTAAATTTTATCACTAGCAATTGTTTGTTCGTCATCTATTTGCATAGCTCTATTTACGATGATGCATCCGATAACACTTATAAATAAACACATTATCCACAATGTTTTGGTACTTCCGGAACTCATAAGTAAACCCGCTATAAACAGCCCGATAGAAGGACCTAGACCATAGAGACTGGTTGAATAGATGGCTTGTCCTGAAGCCCGTAGGGTCTTGGGTAGAATATTGTCGATATATATAACTCCTACAGTAAGCAGCGCACTCAATCCAATACCATGCAATGCTTGGATTGGCAACGCTATATTAGCATCAGTAACTAGGGTGTTCAGAAACCAGCGCAGGGGTAGTGCACTAATTCCTACTATGTATGTCATGCGCAAGCCCCACTTACGTATAAACGTCTCGGCATAATGCATTAGAGGTATTTCAGGCATAGCTGTCACAGCGACAGTAGAACCAATAATCCAAGCCGTTGCATTTAGCTCATTCATGTATACAACTAAGTATTGATCACCTATACCGACTGTTATTCCCAGACAGACTACCCCCAATAAAAACAAACGTAATCGTCGGTTGTGAACAAGTAATTTAAAGCCATCTGCCCACTGTACCTCAGTAGATATTCGTCGATCAGGTAATTGTAGCGAAATCAATCCTAATACAACAAGAGACCCACAGTAAATATATACTGCTATTTCCAAGTTGTCTTCAAAGAATAATCCTCCTGCAATGGCAGTGGCTACTATAAATCCTATAGAACCCCATAAACGGAACTTGCCAAACTCTTCTTGTTTTCCTCTGTTTTCCAAGTGACTAAGTGCCAAGGCTACTAAATTAGAATGGACTGGAGCGTTTACTATCGAACTTAATATCACAATTACTAGTAGATATTCAAATCTGTCATTCAATGTAAAAGCAAATACTAATACAGATGTGACCCAGCAACCAATAGTAATGAGAAGTCTGGTGACATTAAATTTGTCACTTACAATGCCCCACACAGGTTGTACTATCATGCCTGCCAATGTTATGAGGGACATTAGGTATCCTACTTGTGCATTAGTGAGATCCTTCCTAATAAAATATATCACCATATATGGCATAAATACACCAATGCCCGCAAACTTAACAGCGTAAAATAGCTTAAACCAAAATCTTATCATCAGATAATCTCTTATTCACTAAAACAGTATTTAATGTCAGTGTTTTCTGTAGAAGACTCCGACATTGTGATCTTTGTCTACACGCAACTTTGCACAGGTAACTGCATTTTTCAGTATTTGGCGGCGATCTTTAATCATTAAAGCTTTGACTCTTATGGGCTTAATCTCGCCTGTTAGGACATATAAGTATCCTAGAGATATGTTCTCATTATCTATGCGAAGATAACTGAGATAACCTAGATGGTCGAGTTGATCTTGCATGACATAATATATATCCCACTTGTAGGAAGAACCATTTCTTTCACGGACAAATTTTATTTTTTGTAGTGACTCAAGTGCGTTAGATATTGATGAATCTATTAGTGAATCATCTATATCGGCCCATCCAATCTTAGTGCTGTAGAAATTAGTGGTGAGAGACAGGTTTTCTTGATGGTTGATGTTGTGATTGGAACATTCTTTTTTAGACATATTCTTAGTGTATATTTACTGGTTTAGAGATTATATGATTCCAGTATCTCGTCCAATTGTTTGATTAGAAAATTCACATTTTCTTTTGTGAATACTAATGGCGGTTTGATTTTAATGACATTATGGTTGGGCCCGTCTTTGCTTAGCAGTAGACCGTTATCCTTCATTTTGTTGATAATGTAGTCTACCTCTTTGTCGGCAGGTTCAAGCGTGTTGCGATCTTTAACCAATTCAAATCCAACAAACAATCCTGCACCTCGCACATCTCCAATCAAATCGTGTTTTGATTTTAAGATGTTCAATTGAATCAACAAGTGTGATCCGACGTCCAGGGCGTTAGCTTGCAGGTCTTCATCTCTGATGATATCTAAAACAGTCTGGCCTATTGCGCATGAGACGGGATTGCCACCAAATGAATTGAAATATTCCATTCCATTGTTGAAGGCATGTGCTATCTCTCGAGTAGTGACCACAGCTGAGAGGGGATGCCCATTCCCCATTGGTTTACCCATTGTCACTATATCTGGTACAACATTATGCGTTTCGAAACCCCAAAAATGTGATCCAACTCTACCGAATCCAATTTGTACTTCATCCGCTATACATACTCCTCCTGCCTGTTGTACTAACTTAAAAGCATCATTTAAAAAACCGGGTGGCAATAATATCTGCCCCCCGCACCCCATAATGGCTTCTACTATGAATGCGGATGGTCGGAACTTCTGGCCTTGTATTGTATTAATGGCACGTTCAACTTCCTGCACATAATTCTCAGCACATTCGGGCCCTCTATATTTTCCTCGGTATGGGTCCGGTACTGGTATTGTGTGCACAAAATCTGGTGCACCGGCTCCACCGGGCCCTGCGTGCTTATAAGGACTAATCTCAATAAGAGACGACAAGTGGCCATGATAAGCCGAATCTAAAACTATAGTCTGTTTGCTTTTAGTGAAGTTGCGAGCGAGTCGTAAGGCTAGATCATTAGATTCACTGCCTGAATTGGTGAAAAAGCATACATCTAGTCCAGAGGGTAATGTATTAGCAATATTCTGGGCATATCGGACAACTGTGTCATCCAAGTAGCGAGTATTGGTATTAAGTTTTTGATGCTGTTTTCTTGCTGCAGAAATTATGCGTGGATGGCTATGGCCTACGTGCTGTATATTATTAACGCAGTCTAAGTATTTAGTACCATCGGCATCGAAAAGATACTGTCCGGTACCGCGGACAATATGAATAGGTTGTTCATAAGACAAGCTTAATGATGGGCCTAAATGTTGGTCGCGAAGACCCTGTATTTCTTTAGGATTTAACATAAGTCAATAGTTGACTGGACCAAGTTTGTAAATTCTCGTTTTGCATTGTTTTTAAAAAATCCCATGCCTGATTTTCGGTCACAGATATATATTCATTATCTGGAAAAAGGAGTTTTCGATATGCTGCCATGGTGACTGTTATGCAACACCGGATACATATCAGGTAGATTATGGCTCGCAATTCATCGTCTACCAAGGGGAAGATTTCGTGGAAGCCTTTTAGTACTTTAGAGATCGATGTGAGTGGGTCATTCTTCTCCAATGCGATATAGGACATACATACAGCTGGTTCACATGCTACAAAACTATAAACCATGTCGCCAAAATCAATGATGCCTATAATCTCGTCGTCATTATTTACCAAGATATTATGGTCGTTTCCATCGTTATGTATCATGGTCTTTCTCAAATTGGCATTATTGGGTAAAACAAGCTTTTTGTAGAGTTCAACAAAATGATCAATTGTTTTTTCATGTTGATTTACATATTGTTTATGTGTTTCAATGAAGTTTATCTGTGCTATGTCCCATGGGAAATCACGATGTGCAGCCGAATGGTTGAAGCCACGCATCGCTAGTGACAAATGCCCCAAAAATGCACCTAATTTATGAAGCATGGGCTCATGGTGTGAGACATTAGTTAGTAGTAGTCCGGGGAGGTAATGTACGAGACGTACGAGATAGGTAGTAGATTGCAAGTCATACTCCATAATTGCATTATCCCCATTGCCTGCTATCACGCAAGGAATTTGCAATGCACCATTATTAGCGTGAATGTATTGCATGCATTCATGCTGCATTTCGAGAACAGATTTGTCCTCTGCTGGGTTTGATATCTTTAACACCATTTGCTTGTTTTCAGGAGTTGTGCACAGGAAATTTTGATCTCGCTCGCTGTCTAATGAGGTAGCATATGTCTTAAGGCCATATAAATCAAAAATCATATCCTCCGCTTTTTCTATTGAAAGATTGGGGGGTGGAGTGCTAAAGACAGACATGACCAGAGCTAGAATAGAATTGATAAATTCATCATAGTAAATAGTAAAAATATTGTTATGCTAATACATACCAAAGCGTAAAACCATTTAGGAGGTCTATTAAAATGCATGCTCTTACTATTTACTCATTGTTATAAGGATTGCCCCTGCTGTTTCTGGGTCGAAGTTCTTAGGCCACTGTGTATCTCTATCATACTTAGTGTTGGTCAGGTCAGTATTTTGTAGGTTGGCATTTTGTAAGTTTGCTCCTCGGAGGTCAGCCCTTTTAAGGTCAGCTGAGTCCATAACTGCTCCACTTAGGTCAGCATTACGGAGGTTAGAACCGTTGAGTCTAGTATTGATTAGGTAGGTGTTCCGCATGTTGGCATCAGTCAGATTAGCTTCATACATAACAGCATTCTGTAGGTTAGCATTTTGGAGGTTGGCTCCCGTAAGGTCTGCTCTAATTAGGTATACCGGATCCATTTTTGCCTCGCTCAGGTCAGCTTGCTGTAGCTTTGCACTGCCCAGGTTAGCACCTCTCATGTTAGCCTGATGTAGGTCAGCCCCATTCATGAAAGCCCCAAACAAATTTGCTCTAATCAGGTTAGACCCAGACAGGTTAGCACCTGATAGTTGGGATCTTTCCAGTTTGCGGACTATTTCATGTATTTGTTCTAACGTGAAATCATTCATGTATATACTATAACACGCTAAACATTTGATCAATAGTCATGAACTATAATCAATCTACTATCTATAGTAATTAGTTGGCAAGGAGACACATGATGACGCACTCGGCTTGGAAATTTGTTTATTGGGTTTGTGCATTTGTTGCTGTAGCTATGGCGCTAAGATTTTTCTGGCAGTTAATTAAGTTGAACCTGATTATAGTTCTGCTTGGTGCCACATGCGTATATCTATCCTACAAATTGTTACTTAGAAAGTAGAGACCAAGCATCTCGAAAGTTACATTGTTTCTTGCTGCTTTAGATAGCACTTGCTATTTGTCGCTTACTGTATACTCTGCTGATGTTTATCAATCCGTACAGACGTCTCATCGCTCGTAGTCCACATCTACTTGGCTTCGGATTCCTGATGGTGTTTTATTCTAGTATAGGCCAGACATTTTTCGTTGGTGTATTTGGCCCAGCGATTCAGGAGGAGTTTAGTCTTACTCATACTGCTTGGGGTAGTATCTATATGATTGGTACTCTAGCAAGTGCCATAGTGTTTGTATGGTCTGGACCGCTGATTGATCGGTATAGCTTGCCAGTTTTTACCTTATCTGTGTGTGCTTTTATGGTGTTTGCTTGCGCTTATATGCCGTTTGTGTCAGGACCCGTGATGCTTGTTTTGGGTATATTTCTTTTGAGGCATGCTGGTCAGGGACTTGCTAGACATGTCGGGACTATTAGTATGGGACGGTACTTTGATCGTGGTCGTGGTAGAGCACTTGCGATTGCTGCTCTAGGACAACCTGTTGCCGAAGCAATGCTTCCTTTCCTGGCAGTAACTGCTATTTCTTCTGTTGGTTGGCGTTGGACTTATGGGGGTGTGGCTGTCATTCTGGCATTATTTAGCTTTCCGACAGTAGTATGGTTATTAAGAGGATATAAGCTATTTCATGAAAAATATCTTCAAAATCTTCGGAGTGGTACTGACAACATTAGGTCTAATGTTGTCAGTTGGACACGCAAGATGGTACTCAGGGATTCACGTTTTTATCTATTGTTACCAGCTATAGTGGCAACGCCTATGGTGGCAACAGCTTTTTTCTTTCATCACCTTAATATAGCGGAATATAAACAATGGGATGCTAGCTGGATCACTGGAAACTATTTGTTGTATGCTGGAACTAGTATATTTACTAATGTAATCGCTGGTTCGTTCATCGACCGTTTTAGTGCAAGAAAGGTCTTTCAATATACAATGCCCCCATTGGCGTTAGCTGCCCTAACTATTGGGCTTGCTGGTAATCATCTATGGGTATTGCTGTATATGTTCCTGTTGGGATTGCACGTAGGTTTTTCGCAAACCTCTGGTAGTGCTCTAATGCCAGAATTATATGGCGTTGAACATCTAGGTTCTGTCAAGAGTATGGTGAGTGTTCTGGCTGTGGTTTCATCAGCAGTAGGACCAGTAATTATAGGGATGTTGATTGATAGAGGTCTTTCTATACAGACTATTTGTATCCTGATTGCCAGTTATATTGTCTTTGCCAATATACTATTAGTAGTAGCACTAAGACTAGTACCCTCGTCTACAGAGCAACAGAATTAATTTAATTATTAGATGCTGCTATGACTTGATAGGATTCAAGTCTGACCTCATTGGTTGATGTATAAATTATTTGCGTCTGGATTGCATCATGTGCACAATTCTTCTGCCTAACCAAGTGGTGATCATGATAATAGCCAGTGTTATGATGACTCGGGGATGACCGTCTAACGATCCACAAGGACGTACTGTGCCGGTGAATGGTTCTGTACATCCCGTAGGCCATACAGCCAGTTGGCTAGCGCAATATATTACACCTATGCCTGTGCCAATTATGCCTCCAACCCTCTCTTTACTTGATGATTCGCGAGCCATTTTATACATAACAAACAAAAACGCTAGACCTGCAATTGTGTCGACTACCATATAAAAACCTCTTGATGAAGACTATTCATGCTAAATATACACCAAGCATATGTAATTTGCGAACAGATGGTAAATGTCTGCCTTATAATAGGGTATATGATTATCTGATGGGAGGAACGCAGTGACTAATTTTGTAGATTATAGAGATTTAGTTGGAACGAATCCTGACAAAGTATTTAAGTCCAATCTATTTCAAAGCGATAATATTTTGGTGGGTTTGAATTGCTTGACTCCAGGGCAGACCCAGCATATTCACACGCACGCAGACCAGGACAAGTTTTACTATGTTATTGAGGGTGATGGGGAGTTCGTTGTCGGAAATGAAGTTCAGCAGGCAGGTGCGGGTTGCACAATATGGGCTGCAGCAGGGGTGGAACATGGTGTTACAAATACGAGCGATCAACTTCTAGTTCTATTGGTCGGTATTGCTCCTTCACCGCAAAAAAATCCATAGTTTAATGACTGAGTTACGAATAAGACATGCATGTAGTGCGTATAGGCAACATTGCAGTGTAACGACATTGTCTAATTACTGAAGTCCAATGGGTCTAGATTTATATGTAGATGATATACTCTACCGGTTTAATATCTGAATATATGGAGACAAGATGAATACACCTATAATGCTTGCAGTTGTCGGTTTGTTTGGTTTTGGTATGGCGAATTTTTTTTGGAAAGTAGCTGGAGTTAATAATGTGTACTCACCCAGTTTTATGGTAACTGAGACTGTGATTGTGTTAGTTTCCGCGGTATTGCTACATATATTCCAGAAACACCCTTATGAATTAGAGCCTCGTATGGTTGGACTAGCCTCATTGTCGGGATTAGCAACTGCCATTGCAATTTTTTCGACCATGCTTGCTTTGCGCCTAGGGGGAGAAGGTAGTGTAATTTTCCCAATAAAATCTATGTCGGTTGTTGTTGCAGTATTATTATCCTATTATTTCTTTCGTGAGCCTGTAACCTTCACAAAGGTACTGGGATTGGGTCTTGGTGTAAGTTCTATTGTCGTTTTGTCACGCTAAAATATAGTTGTGTTATCGCACAAACTGAGTATAGGTAAAGTCTGTAATATCAGATTTGTGACTGAAGATTTATATCTTGGTGCATCTCCACTGAATATACTTCCTTACTGTTGCTCAATTATGTATTGTAAAGTTTGCATATTTAGGGAGAAAATATGAATATTCCGGTTGCTTTAGCAGTGATATCATTAGTATGTATGGGTCTTAGTAGCTTTATGAACAAAGTAGCTGTTAATGATGGTTTGTACTTCCCGCCGTTTCTGATGATTATTAATGTATGTTACATCTTAATGGCGTTAATAATACATATGAATCAGAAACAGGCCTTTATTGTTACTCCACGAATGATTGGAGTTGGGGG
>MDTE01007337.1_pt1 | contig 93457 bp, 80 predicted proteins | sample 811231 | NCBI WGS metagenome assembly MDTE01 (sample SAMN05326651, study PRJNA326480) | marine metagenome | isolation source: seawater | place: Indian Ocean: Red Sea | collected 2010 | reverse complement strand
CGTCGGTCGAGTGGGGTCGCCAGAAGCACGCCGAGCGGCTCGGCCCGCCACGCCTCCACCCTTTCGAGCTGCGGCTGCATCGCCGCCACCACGCCGGGGTCGGGTTCGACAGGCGAGCCCTCGTAGCTCGAAGGCGTGTCGCCGACCGCCGCGCAAACGCCCTGGTCGTCGACGACCGTGCAGACCCCCTGGGGTGCGAAGATCCGGCTCTCGATCACGCCGGTTCCGGGCCGCACGGACAGGTCGAGTCGTGCGAACGCGGTGCCGCGTTGAAATGCCTGGAGGATCGGGATGCCGTTCACCTCATGCGCGACCCCGGCGTGGGTGTGCCCCGCGATGATGCCGTCGACGAGGCCGGGCGGAAGCTCGCGAGCGAGGCGGAAGATCGCCGAGTCGTGGCCACACGACGACAGGTCGAGCGGGTCGTCGAAGCGCTCGCACCAGCCGCCTTCATGGGAGAGCACCAGCACGACGTCGGCTCCACTCGCCTTGAGCCGGCGCGCCTCGGTCTTCACGGCGGGCAGCAAGGGGATCGTGCTGAGCCCCTGGACGTGCGCCCGGATTGTCTGCCGCAGCCCACCATGTGTCATCACACCGACGATGCCGACCTGGACGCCGGCAGTCTCGACCAGGCTCGAGGGCCGGACATTTGGCCAGGACACCGGTTGGCCCGTGGCGTCGTCGATGACGTTCGCCGCCAGGAAGGGGAAGCGGGCGCGGGCGGCTGCTGCCTTCAATGCGCCCCGCATGTCCTCCGCATCCGGACCGGTGGCGGAGTCGAGCGCACCATAGTCGAAGTCGTGGTTGCCCACCGCGAGCGCGTCGTAGCCCATGGCGTTGTAGGCGTCGATGACCAGCGCGCCCTCGGAGATGTTCGATGTGATGCCGCCCTGGAACGTGTCGCCGGCATCGAGCAGCAGTACCGCGCCGCCGTCGGCGGCTCTGGCCTCGCGGAGATTACGCAGGTAGCCGCCCAGCAGGGCGAGGCCCCCGCGGCCGTTGGTGGCGAAGACGCGTCCGTGCAGATCGGTGGTGCCGACGATCGACAGCGTGACCGCCTCTGGCGAGGCGGCCGCGGACTCGGCCGGTTGCGCCTCGATGGGCGCGTGAGCCCAGCTCCAGCAGGTCGCCGTCCAGCACAGCGCCCAGCCCACGGTGCGGGTCCTGGTCCTCCCGGGCATTTCTGTCTACCAGTCGATGACCGAGCCGTCGTCGGCGTCGAACCGCGGCAGGTACTCCCGGGGTTCACCGACCTGGGCCATGAGCCTGTCCTCGTCGATGGTGATGCCGATGCCTGGGTCGGTCGGCAGCGGACGGTAGCCGTCGACTACCGGGGGTAGCGGCTTGGCCAGCAGGTCGTGCTCACGGTCGCCGCGCTCTAGCACCAGGAAGTTCGGCACACAGCCCGCCAGCTGCAGGCTGGCGGCCAGCGAGCAGGGGCCGTTCGGGTTGTGCGGTGCAATCGGCGCGTAATACGCCTCGGCCATACCCGCAATCAGCCGGAGCTCGGTGATACCGCCGGCGTAGGCGACATCGGGCTGGAGGATTCGCGCCGCCTGCTTCTCGAGGACTTCGCGGAACCCCCACTTGGTAAAGATACGCTCTCCGGTCGCCAGCGGGATGTGGGTGGTCTTGGCCAGCTCGGCCATGACGTCCACATTCAAGGCCTGGACGACCTCTTCGTAGAACCACGGGTGGTGTGGCTCCAGGGTCTTGATCAGCAGCGCCGCCGTGGCCGGTTGCACCGCACCGTGGAACTCGGCCCCGATCTCGGCGTCGTCCCCATAGCGGGCGCGCAACTCGCCGAAGCGCTCGGCCACCGAGCCGATGAACCGCATGTTCTCGACGTACTTCGTGGGCTGACGATCACCGCTGCCACGCAGTAGCACTTTCATGGCGTTGACGCCGGTGTCTGGATTGATAGTGCCATAGACCTTGACCCGGTCGCGTAATGGGCCACCCAGCAGCTCGTAGACCGGCACGCCGAACGCCTTGCCCTTGATGTCCCACAACGCCTGGTCGATGCCGCTCTGGATGGCGGTCTTGATCGGGCCGCCCCGGTAGAACGCGCCGCGATGAATCGCCTGCCAGTGATGCACCACCCGCATGGGATCCTGGCCGATCAGGTAGTCGCCGACCTCCAGGGCCCCGGCCGCGCATGCCTTCGCGTCGTCCTTCAACATCTCGCCCCAGCCGGTGATACCGGCGTCGGTCGAGATCTTCACGAAGACCCAGGAATTGGTGAGCACGAAGCTCTCGATCCTGGTGACCTTGATCTCGTCATTCGGTCCGATCTGCGCTGCATCGGTCCGCGGGGCGGTGAACATGGCGTCGAGCCCGAGCAGCGAGCCGGTGCCCGCCATGGTCTTGAGCCACGTGCGGCGATTCATCTGGGTCATCGGTCGCTCCTCCGCGATCGTCCGCGCGGGTGGTCGCTGTGGTCGGGGTGCGTCGTGGACGAGCATGCCCCCAGCCACCGACGGCGTCAAGCGGGGCGCAGGCGGGCGCCGGCGCGTGGGATCGTTCTTGCCGAACCGGGAAGTCGTCCGCCATTCTCAGCCGCCGCCGAACCACCCCTTTTCTTACCTACGCGGTAGCAATCACGGATGCGCAGCAGGCAGGAGTCATCGGGCAGTTTCTGGTGAACGACTTCGAGCGGGAGATCGCGACGACGGTGAAGGTGATCGAGGCGGCTCAGGGGGGACACCTCGACTACCGTCCAGACGCGAAATCGAAGACCGGGCTGGGCCTGGTCCGGCTTTGGGCGATCGAAGACGAGTGGATGCTGAATTGCATCGCCGACGGGCAGTTCGTGCTGCCGCCGGACGACTCGGACGCCTGCAGCATCATGAACGCCGAGGACGCCGCTGCTTGCTACCGGGAGCGGGTGCCGCCGGCGCTCGAGCGTCTCCGGGCGCTCTCGGCGGAACAGCTGGCCGCCACGATCGACCTGATGGGCATCATGCCGCTTCCGGTGGCCGGGATCCTGGCCATGGCCGCCAAGCACTCGGTGCATCACCGCGGACAGCTCAGCTCCTAGCTCCGCGCGATGGGCGGGCGGGTGCCGGGCATCTACGGGCCGAGTGCCGACACGCAGTAGCGAGCGGAGCGGCGGGCCCGAAGGCCCGCCGGTTTCCTAGCCCAGCGCTTCCTCGAAGATCGCCAGCATCCGGCTCCAGGCCCGCTCCGCCAGCGCTTCGTCGTAGACGGTCGAATCGGGCGGACACCAGCCGTGGAGGGCGTCGTACACCTCGATATCGGCCGGCACGTTGGCCGCGGCGAAGGCGTCGCGTAGCACGTCTTTGGTCTCGGGCTCGTTCTCGTCGTCGTTCGACGCGATGGCGATCAGCAGGTGCGCTTCCATTTGCGGGATCAGCAGGTGCGGGCTGTTCTCACCATCGGTGACCAGTCCGCCCCCATGGAACGACGCGCCGGCGCCGACCCGGTCGGGGAGGCTGGCCGCGGTGCGCATGACGAAGGGGCCGCCCATGCAGTAGCCCATCGTTCCCATCTTGCGGTTGGAGTCGACGGAGTCCTGCTCGTCGAGCCAGCCCACAAACGTCCGGGCGTCGCTGACTTGGGTGCCCGCGTTCAACGACCCCATCAGGGGCATGACGATGTCGCGCACCTCGGCGAAGTTCGTGCTTTCGACCACCGGCGCTCGCTGCGACCGGTAATAGGGATTCACGACCAGCACCGAGTAGCCCGACTCGGCCAGTCGGCTCGCCATCTGGCGTTTGGCCGGCCGGAGCCCGAACGCGTCCGGCCAGATCAGCACACCCGGGTGGGTGCCGCTCGAGGGATGCACGAAGTAGCTGTCGGCGATCCCGTCGGGCGTGGTGATGTTCAGCTCGGCCTCGGTGACAGGCTGTGCGTTGGCGGCGCGCGGCAGCAGGGCCATCAGACCCGCCCCGGCCGACACGGCCCCAAACTGGCGCCGGGTGAGCTTGTTGTCACGCAGATACTTGAGGCTCTGGGCTTCGGTCAGATCGTCACACATCGGGCATCTCCTTCGGATGAGCCGCTGGATTGCTGAAAGCGCTTCATCTTACGTCAGTCCGCTTACGTCAGTCCGCCGAGGTCGGGTTCTTCCGTCGGTAGCACAGGGCGTTCCCCTTCTTGCCGCACACATCCACCACGCCGCCCACTCGGAGGACATAGGCCAGCTTCTGCGCCACTCGGCGGGGTTGGGCCAGGGCTTCGGACAGGTCGGCGGTGGTGAACGGGCTGGGCAGGGGAGACCGGGCCAGACCGAACAGGTCGTCGAGTGAGCGGAAGCGGTGTCGGCTGACGATGCGGGTCAGTACCCGCGCCTCGACCCGCCAGCCGCCCCGGCGGCGCGTCCGCTTCGGGTCGTGTCGTCGCATCTCGTCGAGCTCGACCATCACCACCTCGAGCTCGAAGTTCGGGTGCGCGAGCAGGTCGGGGATGTAGACCAGCTCCGAGGCCACCTGCGCCGGGTGGCCGCGCTTGGGTGACCGGCGGCGGGTCGTGCCCTTGTCGGTGGCCGCCAGCTTGACGATACGGTAGCGGGCGGCGATGGGGTGCACGAGGATGACGCGATGGTCCGCAATCAGCGTGCGGAGCTTGCGACGGATGGCGCTGAAGCCCGAGGTTTGAATCTCGTAAAGAGCGCCATCCGTGCCTCGGACGTCGGCCACGAAGTCGCCCACGGCCACCTCGTGGGCACTGTCCCGCGACTGGCCATACGCGTGCAGATACTCCGCCTTGAGCGCTTCGTGCAGCGGTCCCGCGTTCAGCGTCCCGATTGACACTCTGGTTCCTCGAGGTCAGTCACGTCGGAGGTGCGCCTGTCCACGGCGGCTTCCGCCAGCCACACGAACGGCATCGTAGCCAAAGCGCGCCCGGATGGCATCCACGGCCTGTTCACGCTTCCTGTCAGCCTCGAAGAGTCCGGGCTGGTCGTCGAACAGTCCGAGATTGGACAGCGCCACGCCGAGAAGATGACCGCTGCGTCGATGGTCGCGCGCGTCGAGGGTGTCATCTAGGCCAAACAACGGAAAGGCGTGTAGGCTGGTCGTGGTGGGGCCATCGGGCTGATAAGGATCGCAACGCGGTTCGCTGACGGCGTTATCGATGGACACCGGTTGGCGGACGCGACCACCGCCTCGGCGACCCGTCGGTGGGTGACGCCGCCGTCGGCCACGCCGTGACGGTAGAGTCGGCCGGTGTCCACATCGTGGAGGACGATGGTCGCGCGGTCGCACTCCAGGACGGTCCGGTCCGCAGTCTCCACTTCGGTGATGAGATGAGCGAGATCCTTTTGCCCGGCGAGGCGACGTGACACCTCCAGCACCGTCTCGAGGTCGCTGATCTGTTTCGCCTGGGCGGCGTCGCGCGCGCCGGGGCGGACTCGGCCACGTCGAGATTGTCGCACGCCGGTCCTGATACCGCTTGCCACGGGACGAGGTCGCGTCTAGTGTGAGGCAGACAGGAATCAACTCGGTCCCGAAGGAGCCTGAACGATGCGCCCACGAAGCCTCGCGCCGGTGTTTGTTCTGAGCCTGCTCGTGACCCCGATGTCGGTATTTGGCCAGGATGCCAGCACTCCGATGCGGACGGTCGATGGGCATCCGCACATCTCCGGCATCTTCACCTTTCGCACCTTGACGCCGTTCGAACGGCCGTCGCAGTTCGCCGGGCAGGAGACCCTGGGGGCGGAGGAGGCGGCGGCGTTCGAGGCTTCGGAGCGCACGCGGCAGAACCGGGACCTCTTCGACCCGGAGAGGGGGGCGCGGAGCGCCGGCTACGCGCCGCGCTCGGAGGGCGGGGTGCTGTCCTACAACGAGTTCTGGTACGAGCGCGGCGTGGAGCTGACCTCGGACAAACGCACGTCGCTGGTCGTCGATCCGCCCGACGGGCGCCGACCGCCCCGCACGGCGGCCGGGCAGGCGGCCCTGGCCAGACGCAGGGCCTATACTGAGGCGCACCGCTACGACTCGTACGAGAACCGTACGATGTCCGATCGGTGTCTCGGCACGTCGCTGGCCGGTCCCCCGATGCGGTCCGGAGCCTACAACAACAACGTGATGATCTTCCAGACGGCCGACTATGTGGTCATCCAGAACGAGATGGCGAACCAGTCGCGGATCATCCCGTTCGACGATCGCGACCGTCCCCCCTTTGCCCAGCTGAAGGGCGTATCCCGAGGACGCTGGGACGGGGAGACGCTGGTTGTCGAGACCACGAACTTTCGTCCCGACAGTACGGTCACGAGCCAGAACCTGCACCTGGTCGAACGGTTCACCCGGCTCGACCCGGACACGGTGACCTACGAGTACACGGTGACCGATCCGACGGTGTTTTCCGCCCCTTACACGGTAATGATGCCGCTGCGTCGGACCGATGGCCCGATCTTCGAGTATGCGTGCCACGAGGGGAACATCGGCATGTATGGCATCCTCGCCGGCGCTCGGAACCTCGAGCGGCTCGGTCGGGAGCTGCGGCCATAGGACACCGTCGCCTGCGCATCTCGCGCGTTGACGTTATCGCAAGGAGAAGCTGATGCTGTCTCAATCTCGCACCATCGTTCTGGCCACGGCGCTCATGCTGGGCCTTGCCGGCGTGGTTGGCCTGGAGTCGCAAGGGTCGCAGGGCGGGTATCCGACCTCGGAGTGGCCACTGGTTGGCGGAGACCGGTCGAGCACCCGGTACTCGGCCCTGGACGAGATCTCGCTCGAGACGATCGACCGGCTGGGAGCCGCCTGGGTGACCAGGTTCGAGGGCGGCGCTTCGTCACGGGCAACGCCTGTCATCCAGGACGGCGTGGTCTATCTGACCGGTGGCGCGAACGTCTTCGCCCTCGATGCCGGCAACGGTGAGCAGATCTGGCGGTGGCAGGCCGACGACGGGAGCGGCATGGTGCCGTCGTGGCAAGGTGTCGGGTTGAGCGACGAACTGGTGTTTGTCGGCCTGCGAAGCGGCGAGGTGATGGCGCTCAGCAAGGCCACCGGCGAGCAGGTGTGGATCGAGCGGGTCGGCAGCGACCCGCATCAGGACGGCGAGGCCGTCACCTCGGCGCCGATGTATGCCATGGGCCGGGTGTTTGTCGGGCTGGCCAATGGCGACACGGGCGGTCAGGGACGGATCCTCGCACTGGACGCCGCGACCGGGGAGACGCAGTGGACGTTCTTCATCGTGCCGCGTCCGGGCGAGCTCGGCCACGAGACCTGGCCGCAGGATTCGAACTCCTGGGAGCTGGGCGGCGGCGGCGTCTGGCTGGTCGGGACGGTCGACCCGGAGCTGGGCCTGGTCTATTTCTCCACCGGCAACCCGGCGCCGATGTTCGGCGGCGAGATCCGCGAGGGTGACAACCTGTTCACCGCATCGGTGCTCGCCCTCGACGTCGAAACGGGCGAGCGGCGGTGGCACTACCAGGTAGTGCGGCACGACGTCTGGGACGCCGATATCGCGACGCCGTTGCTGCTCTACGACCACGACACCGGGGCGGGCGAGCCGCGGCCGGCGGTCGCTGCCATGCGAGCCGACGGTCTGCTGTTCTTGTTCGACCGTGAGACGGGCGAGCCGCTGATAGAGATCGAGGAGCGCGAGGTTCCGCAGGACGACTACCAGAAGACCGCGGCGACGCAGCCGTTTCCCGTGGGCGTCGAGAGTATCCTGCCGGACTGCTCGTACTGGCGCGACCGGGTGCCGCCGCCTTTCGAACTGAGTTGCAGCAGTTACACCCCGCCGATGGTGAACGAGCACACCATCGTGGCGCCGAACGTGCCAATTCCCCGGGTGCGGGTGACGCCGATGTCGTTCAGCCCCCAGACCGGCTACATCTATGCGCAGGGGCGTGCGGTCGTGGGGCGGGCGCGGCGTTTCGAGGATCCGTTCCACTGGCGGCTCGATGACAACGAGCTGACCCTGCCGGATCCGGTCGGCGTGCTGGCGGCGGTGGACACCCGGACGCAAGAGGTGGTCTGGAAGCACGAGATGCCGGCGTCGTGGCTCGGGACGAGCGGGCCGCTGACGACGGCGGGCGGTCTGATGTTTCGAGCATCCGCCGGCGGTCAAGTGGAGGCCTACAACGTGCGGAGCGGGGACCGGGTGTGGACGTTCCGTACCAGTCCCGAGGGTGCCTTCGTTCGCCCGGGGCCCGCTAGCACCTATGAGCTGGCCGGCACGCAGTACCTGCTGATCCCGATGGGCGCCGAACTCTGGGCCTTCGCGCTCGACGGCGAGGTCGCCGCGCGAGGCGAACCCGTGATGGACCCGTTCGACGGCTACGAGCGACCGCAGCCGCAGCCGGTCCGAACCCGCCGGATCGAGACCGCCACCCTGGTCGAGGGGGTGCGGGGCATGGTGGGCGGCACCCGCTACGGGTTCGACGAACACCGGTTCAACCCGGTGCGCGCCCTCGTGACGGTCGGCACGCGGGTGCAGTTCATCAACAACGGCGAGGAGTCACACACGATTGCCGCTCGCGATGGCAGCTGGACGACCGAGACCATCGAGAGCGCCGAGTGGGGGTATGCCACCTTCGATGAGGTCGGTACCTTCCTCTACCACTGCACGGACCACCCCTGGGCAATCGGGCAGATCACGGTGGAACCGGCGCCGTAGGCGGCCGACGGGCGCTAGTCTCCGTCGACCGACACGCCGGTGTAGAACGCCGTGGTGCGGCGGGTGGCGGCCTCGGCCTCGGCGGCGTCGATGCCCGAGGCGAGCGACGCCTGGCCCCATCCTTCGCTTGCGCCCGTGATGAGCGTTCGGCCTTCGGAAGAGGTCACGAAGGCTTCTTCGTCGAGCTTGGGCTCGCCGGCGAGATGGCGCGCGAGCGCTAGCAACGCAAGCTCCCACCCGACGCCGACGGCGCCCGGTCCGTATTCGGTCCAGTGCGAGGACGGGCGCGAGGCGTGGGTCAGCGTCAGGCGGGTCCCGGCGCCGGCATCCGCAAGCGCGACGTCGACCCAGCTCACGTCATCCCCGAACTCCCAGGTTAGCCCCAGCGCGGCCAGTGGCTCGCAGGTCACGATGTCCCCGCCGGCATTGCCTTCGAGCTGATAGCGGCCGCCGAGGTCCAGGGTCCCACGTACCGGCAGGAACCACTGGGCAAGCTGCGCGGGCGTGGTCAGGGCGGCCCACAGCTCCTGTCGCGAGAAGGGGTAGGCACGGGTCAGCGTGACCTCGTGGGTCGGCCCTCCCGAACGGTCTCCGCCGGTCACGTGTCGGGCAAGGGCCTTCAGGTATGGGGCGGGATCCAGGCTCATCCGGGGAGTATAGCCACCGCGACGTATAATCGGCGCCTGTCTCGCTCATAGGAGTAGGGAAGTGACGAAGGACATCGTGGTCAGCATGGTTCGGCCGTTTCTCGTGGGCGTCGTGCTCGTGGCGGTGACGGTACCGCCAGCCGCGGCGCAGGACGACTGGCGCAACTGGGGACGTGACCTCGGCAACCAGCGGCATTCACCGTTGACACAGATTAACGCCGACAACGTTGACCAGCTGGAGCTGGCCTGGCGCTACGAGATGCCCCGGCCTGGTGTGCCGTCGCGACCCGCGCAATCGACGCCGTTGATGGTCGACGGGGTGTTGTATCTGTCGTTTCCCTACTACCGGGTGGTGGCGCTGGTGCCGGAAACCGGCGAAGAGCTGTGGGACTACACCGCCCCCGGCCAGTGGGACTCGGCCGAGCATCAGCAGCACTGGACCGGCGGGTCGATGCGAGGGCTGGCGTGGTGGGAGGGAACCGACCGTATCCGACCGCAGATCGTCTTCGGCACCGAGGAGGGCGAGCTGATCTCGCTCGACGCAGAGACTGGCCTGCCAGGCGCCCATTTCGGCAGCGACGGGTATGTCGACCTGAAGACGGAAGACGTCATGAACGGGTTTCCCGACATGCACTACGGGATCGGGTCTGGCGTGGCGATCTACGAGCACCTGGTCTTCACGCCGGTGCACAACGCGGACGAAACTGGCTCGAAGGGGCCCGCCGGCGACGTGCGCGCGTGGGACCTGCGCACCGGCGATCTGGTGTGGACGTTTCATACCGTGCCGCATCCAGGTGAATTCGGAAACGACACGTGGCTGGACGGGTCGTGGGAGAACGTCAGCGGCGCCAACACCTGGAGCTTCTTCACCATCGACGAGGAGCGCGGGATTCTCTACATGCCGCTGGGCTCGGCCCACAACGACTTCTACGGTATGGACCGGCCGGGCGACAACCTGTTCGCGAACTCCATCGTGGCGGTTGATGCGATGACCGGCGAACGCCTGTGGCACTTCCAGGCCATCCACCACGACCTGTGGGACCTCGACATGCCGGTGCCGCCGATCCTGTTCGACGTGGAGCAGGATGGCGAGACGATTCCAGCGGTCGGGGTCATGACGAAGTTTCCCGTGCTCTTCATCTTCAACCGGGTCACCGGCGAGCCGATCTACGAGATCGAGGAGCGTCCGGTCCCGGCGGGAGACATGCCGGGCGAGTACTACTCACCGACCCAGCCGTTTCCGGTGAAGCCGCCGGTCTTCGGGCGTATCGACTTCACCATGGACGACATCGCCACGGTGACGCCCGAGCACACCGCGGCGTGTCGCGAACGACTGATGGCCTACGACGGAGGACGGAACCGCGGCCCCTATACGCCGCCATCGCTCGAGGGGGCGATGGTGTTTCCGTCGACGGGTGGTGGGACTGAATTCACGGGGGGAACGTTCGACCCGACCCTCGGCTACTACATAATCAACTACGCGGATACCGGGCACATCAGCACGCTCGAACCGGTGGGGGAGAACCCCGACCGACGGGGGTACGTCGGTCCGCCTGAGTCGCGTCGGCGCTACTGGCACATCGTGGACCGGCTGAGCGTCGACGGGTGGCCCTGCTGGCAGCCGCCCTGGTCGCAGTTGGTGGCGGTTGACGTTAACAGCGGCGAGATCGCCTGGAAGATCCCGTTCGGGACGGTCGAGGGTGCGCCGCCGGGACTGCTGACCGGCGCGCCGAACTCCCAGAAGGGCGGCCCGACGTCGACGGCGGCCGGCATCCTGTTCGTCGGGGGCGCCTCGGACCGGATGTTCCGGGCGTATGAGACCAGGACCGGGCGCGAGCTCTGGAGCGTCGAGACCGAGCAGATGATCAGCGGGTCGAACCCGATCATCTACATGGGCGAGGACGGGAAGCAGTATGTGACGGTGGCCGCCGGCACGACGCTGCTGGCCTACGCGTTGCCATGACGTTGAGACAACGATGACCAAGAGGATCTTCAGCGTCCTGCTCCTGCCCGTGGTGCTCGGCGCCGCGGGGTGCGGTGGCGCGGCTCCGGCAGAGGTCGATGCTTCATCGGAGCCGCCGGCCCCCGCGCGTCCCGCGCTGCCGAACGGCGGCACGCTCCCGGAGCACTACAGCTCGGTCGGCGACCTGGCCGGTCGGGGCGAGTTCTACGGGGCAGGTGGCGCGGCGCCGGTGCGGGAGCATGACGGCAGCCACTACCACGGTTATGACGGGCCGTTGGTCTGGGCCGACGACGGCAAGGGCACGCGCACGCAGGGGCTCGTCTATGGGGTGGAGGCTGGCAGCGTGGTCTCGGCGGGCTATCTGCTTGCGCAGGGAGATCTGGCGGCCGGACGCAGTTTCCATGGCATGACCCTACGGGAGGTGGACCTGCCGGTGGCGCAGTCCATGACCGTCGACCTGATCCCCGGAGAGGGCGCGTCGGATGCGCAGTATCTGCTTCTGTGGCACTTTGCCGGGGGCTCGGCGGGCGCGCCCGGGGTTGGCGAGCTTCCGCCGCTGGGCGCACTGCCTGACGGCTACACCGTGATCGCGTGCGACCACGTGCCGGATACCCGGTTCTGTCCGGGGATGGGCCGTCACTACACGGACCTGTCGGTGCCCACGGGCGGACCCGCGTTCAGTCGTCAGCCATCTGACACCGGCACGGCGGGCGTCATCTTTGGCGAGGCGGCGGAAAAGCTGATCTTCATCGAGTACGTGTTCGGGCAGGCCGACCTCATCGAGGGAATGTCCTGGCCGGCGATCCCGCTCGACGACCTCTCGATTCCGCCCATCGACAACGTGCACGTGTTGCATTTCGGCACCGACGATTCGACCGACGGCCGCTACACGGTGCACATGTACTTCCTGCCCGAAGAGGTCTACCTCGGCTGGGAGGCCGAGCCGGAGGCGTTGTAGCGCATTCCCCGCGTATAATGACGCCCTGAGATGCATCGAATTGTTGCTCGCGGCGGACCTGCCCGCCGCGGCCACCATACGGAGGTCCAGATGACCCGTTCACCCTTTGGCCGTCTGTCGCTGATTGCCCTGGCGGGCGTGCTCGTTGCGGCATCGGCGAGCGCCCAGGCCGTCAAGAAGCTCGATTCCTATGACGGCGTTGAGGTGCGGCTGTTGCAAAGCAACAACGCCGGCACCGTGCAGCACATCATCGACCCCGAGATCAACGAGGTGGTCGGGATCATCCACGGATGCCCGAATCCCCACAACGTCACCCTGGGGCCGGACAGCAAGTACTACTACTGTGCGAACGAACTGGACGAGACGGTCGACGTGTTCGACACGAAGACGCTCGAGCTGGTCACCCAGGTGCCGCTGTCGGCGCGGCCCAACAAGGTGGCGATCAACAAGAAGCATCGCAAGGCCTACGTCGCGATCGCCCGCCGCTCGGCGAACCCGGGGCCCGGGGTCACCGTGGACCCGAACGGCCGTTTCCCGTCCGTGGTCGACGTGGTCGATCTGGACACCCACACGCTGATCAAGAGCATCGAGGTGTTCAGCGTCGTCCACAACGTGTTCATCACGCCTGATGAGAACGACGTCGTGGCGGGCCTGCGAGGCTCGGTCGAGCCCGGGCAGCCAACGATCCAGGTCATCGATCCGGTGACCGATACCGTGGTGCGAGGCCTGGAGCTGACCGGCTACGAGCAGTACGGCCGGACCCACCATGAAGTCCGCCCGATGGCGTTCCTGGCGAACGAAGACGGGTCGACCAAGTGGCTCTTCGCGCAGGCCACCGCGATCAACCGGATCTGGGTGCTCGACTGGGAGACCGGCGAAAACGTCGATTTCCTCGTGCCGCCCGCGCTGCCGCTCTGGGAGAAGAACGCCGACGGCATCCAGACCGGCGACATGCACGGCCTCGAAGTGTTGCCCGACAAGTCGTCCGTGTGGGCCTCGAGCCGGCTCGACAGCCGGATCTACGGCTGGAGCCTGCCGGACCTCAGTTTCCTGGGCAGCGTGATTGTCGGACCGAGCGCCAACTGGATGACGGCCACGCCTGACAGCAAGTACATGTATGTGGCCGTTTCTGGCGCCGACCACACGCTGGCGATCGACCTGGCCAAGCAGCAGATCGTGGGTAAGATCAAGACTGGCGCCCGTCCGGCCCGGATCGCCACTGCCGTGCTCCCCCCTGACCGGGTGAACCGGAAGGGCACCGGCATGGCGGAGGACAACGAATGACGGCGCAGGTGGTGACGCGGGCCGGCCTGGGCCTGGCGCTGGGCGCGGCGGCGGTGGCCGTGAGCGTGATGCAGCAACCGGCCGGGGCGCAGAGCTACCCGACGTCGGCTGACGTCGAGTCGTATCGCAATACGATCGAGGCCGTCTTGCTGGAGGATCGTGGCGGCACGACCGGTCGGTTCGCGTCCTGTGTGATGTGCCATACCTGGCAGACCAGCGTCCGCTTCAGCCTGGAGACGCCCGCCAGCGAGGAAGGCTGGACGAGCGCGCAGTCGCGGCGCAATCTCGATGTGGTGGGCCAGTTGATCAATACGCAGGATCCGGCCAGCAGCCGTCTGCTGCTGAAGCCGCTTGCGAACGGCGAGGGCGGCTTGCCCCACACGGGGGGCACGTTCTGGGAGTCGACCGACGATCCCGAGTACGCGCGGGTCCTCCAGTGGATCGAAGGCCTGCCCGACAATCAGTTCGTGCCGGCGCCGGAGCCGGAGCTCGACTTCGAGTTCTTCCGTTCCTGTGTGCAGCAGGTGTTCGCCAACCCGCGAGAGGGGCAGTTGCCCTGCAGTCGGTGTCACTCGGGTGGCCTGATCGGTTTCGCGCCGGCGCCCGGCCGGGGCGACACCTGGACCGACGAGGAAGCGCAGCGGGCCTACGAGTTGATTGCCCGGGTGATCACGCCGGGGAACCCCGAGCAGAGCCGGTTCATGATCAAGCCGCTCCACCCGGACGGTGGTGGCGCCTACACCCACAACGGGCCGCGGCGCTGGCAGAGTCAGGGTGATCAGGAATGGCAGATGCTGGCCGGGTGGGTTCGCGGCGAGCGTAGCGGACCGGCCTGCGACTAGGACGCGAGCGCCCGACGGCATGCGGGCGCGAAAGGACAGGGGAAGGGGGTTACGTCCCGGTGGGGCGTGACCCCTTTCGTGTTTCTGCGATGAGCCAGACCCGCGATTGGTGGCTTGGCTGGGGTGGCTCGCTCTGAGCCTCGTCGTCGGGGCCTCAGTGCACGCTCAGGAGGGGACGCTTCTGGTTGCGAACCGCGCGGGCGGGAGCATCTCGCTCATCGATGTGACCACGGGTGTCGAGATGGGCCGGGTGCCGATCGGGCCCGTGATCCCACAAGGTGGATGTCTCGCCAGATGATCGACAGGCGCTGACCAGCGAGTATGGGCCGGACGGCCGCCGGGGTCGGCACGTGGTCCTGATCGACATCGCCACGGCGTCGCTCATTCGCCGGATCGACCTTGGACCCGACTCACGCCCACATACCGCGTTGTTCCTTCCAGACGGCCTCCGTGCCGTGGCCACGATGCAGTACTCCGACCAGCTTGCGCTGGTGGATCTCGAGGCCGGAATCGTCCTCAGGACGTATCCGACCGGCGGGTGCGAGGGGCACATGTTGCGCCTCAGCCCTGAAGGCACGCGCTCCTATGTGACCAGCCGTGAGGGAGCCGGCACGCTGTCGGTCATCTTTCTGGAGGAAGACCGACCGCCGGTGGTCATCGCGACCGGTCTCGGCGCGGAGGGACTCGCGGTGACCCCGGACGGTGGCGAGGTGTGGGTGGCCAACCGCGGCGAGACCTCGATCTCGATCGTTGATACCGAGTCGCTGGAGGTGGTGGCCACCCTGGGTTCTCGGCCGGCCGCCGGTCGGATCGGAATGGCGAATGGCTACGCCATCGTGCCGAACGGAGGGCGTGGGGCGCTTGTGCCTCAGTATCTGAGATTGTGGGATGTCGTGTCGCGCCGTCTGGTTGCAGAGGTGCCGATCCGCGATGGTGAGCCGGAGGGCGGCAACTTCGGCGTCCTGATCCAGCATGGGACGGCGCTGGTGAGCGATCCGGGCGAAGGGACGATCCAGGCGTTCGACCTCGACGGGCTGACCGGCCGGGGACCGCTCGCAATCGGGTACGACGCGCCAGACGGTATGGCCTGGTCTCCGGTCCGCCTGGAGGTCGTAGCGCGGTGACGTCTGCCGTTGGCGGGTATGATCGGCCGAATCAGCATTTCGTCCCGGTGGAGGTCGGCATGAGATGGACGCGAGCGGTGGCGCTGGCTGTGTGCTCGATGGTCGGGCAGACGGAGGTCGCCGGGCAGCTGCCCGACGATCTGCATCCGGCATCACGCAATCGGCTGCCTCCGGTCGAGCGAGAGGACCTCGACCCGAGTCGGCACGTGGCGTTCGACACGGTGATGCGTGCGGAGGCCCCGTCGGCTGCTGCGGCACTCCGGCTGCACGGGTCTGGCACCGACCTCCGGTTTTCGGGTCCACTCGGTCGTCCGCTGACCGAGGTGGCCATCATGACCACCGCGCGCGAGATCGACCAGCTTTACGAGTGGGCGATGCACGAACTGGACGGGCTGGCGGTGGGCGTGGACGAGGTCCTGATCGACATCATCCGTCATCGTGAGCCGCTCGACGGGGTGGGTGGGTCTGAGGCGATCATCATGGAGGTGGGGCGGGAGTTGCTCTCGACCCACGCGCTGAGGGCGGACACCTACGCGCGGGCCCTGGCGCGGCTGGGCCAGACCAACCTGGTCGATCTGATCGTGCTCATTGGCAACTACGTCTCGACCGGCGCTACGTTGACCGCGTTCAACCAGCAGATGCCGATGGGCTGGCGGCAGTCGCTCCCGTTACCGTTCGCGCTCCCCGACGACATTCACGCCGACTCACGGAACCGGCTGCCGCTCAGGCCGGGGCCCTACCGCACGTCGGTGAGCGCTCTCTACGGACGGATGGCGTCACCAGGCGGGATCGGGCCGGGTCAGATCCGCGCCTACGGTGAAGGACGAGCGACGCTGGAGGCTCGCGTCGGACGGCGGACCATGATGCTGGCGATCCTGGCGACCGCGCGAGCCCACGACTCGCAATACGACTGGACGATGCACGAGCCGCTGGCGCGAGATGCCGGGGTCGAGCCTGCCCTCATCGAGGCCATCGGTAGGGGTGACCGGCCGGCGGGTCTCGCCGAGGCTGACGATGCGCTCCTGGCGTTCGCCGACGAGTTGTTTGACGACAACAACGTGTCGGCCGACACGTATCGACGGATGGAGGAGGCGTTCGGGGTGACCGATCTGGTCGATCTGGTCGCCTTGATGGGCGCCCATGCCGCCGACGCCGCGGTGCTGGCGGCCTTTGATCAACAGCTGCCGGACGGCGTGGAAGCGCGCCTGCCGATGCCCTAGTTTCGAGATGAGGAACCGATGACAATCGCTGCTGCTCGCAAGACCGTCTGTCTCGTCGGGTTGGTGATGCTGATCGGGGCTCCCCCGGTGGGTGCCCAGGATGGCCCCCGGCTGAACAAGGTGATCGATCTGTTCGAGAACGACGAGGCCGCGTTCGGCATCCTCTCGTTTGACTACTCACTCAACAACGCCCGCGCCATGGCCACCTCGGGGCTCGACTTCGTGTTCATCGACATGGAGCACGCGCCCTTCGACGTGGAGCGGCTGCGGCTGTTTCTCCTGGGGATGACCAACAAGCGCTCGATCCAGGCGAAGGGCAATCTCCAGCCGGACGTGATGCCGTTCGTTCGGATACCGGCGTCCGGGGGCGCCGAGGAACTGGTGGCGCAGGTCAAGCAGGTGCTGGATGTCGGGGTCTATGGGGTGTTCTTCCCGGCCGTCCACACGCGCGAGGACGCGCTGCTCGCGGTGCGGGCGACGCGGTATCCGCAATACAACGACGCCCCTGACTACGAGCCGGCCGGGCTGCGGGGGAGGAACCCGTCGAACGCCGCCTGGTACTGGGGCACTGGCGACTATCACGCGAAGGCGGATGTGTGGCCGCTCGACCCGCAGGGTGAGCTGCTGGCGATGATGTTCATCGAGTCGGCCGAAGGGGTCGATAACATCGACGAGATCGTCGCCGTGCCCGGCCTGGGCGGGATCTTCATCGGCCCCTCGGATCTGAGCACCTCGATGGGCTACACGAGTGCGGCGGCGCCCGAGGTCGAGGCGGCGATTCAGCGAGTCCTGCGGGCCTGCCTGGACAACGATGTGCCGTGCGCGATCACAACCGGAGCCGGGTCGGTCGAACAGCGGATCAGCGAGGGCTTCCGGTTTGTCACCGTCGGTGCTGACGGTGGTCTGAACACCGGCGCCAGCACCACCCTGCAGCGTGGCCGAGACGCGGCGGGGCGCGACTAGTACCTGTATCACACGCGATGCCTCTGGACACCGGAAGCGCGCTCGGGCCGTATGAGGTCACCGGCCACCTGGGCACGGGCGGCATGGGTGAGGTCTATCGCGCCCGCGACACGAAGCTCAACCGGGACGTTGCCCTGAAGGTGCTGCCGGGGGCGTTCACCTCCGATCCGGATCGACTTGCGCGATTCGAGCGGGAGGCGAAGGTTCTCGAGAGTCTCAACCATCCCAGCATCGGCGGCATCCAGGGCCTGGAGGACTCGGGCGAGACCCGCGCGCTGGTGCTGGAGCTCGTCGAGGGACCGACGCTGGCGGACCGGATCGCCCAGGGGCCACTGGCGGTCGGCGAGGCGGTCGAGATCGCTCGGCAGGTGGCCGAGGCTCTCGAGGCGGCCCACGAGCAGGGGGTGGTGCATCGGGAACTGAAGCCGGCCAACGTCAAGGTGCCGGCGGACGGCGTGGTGAAGGTGCTGGACTTCGGTCTGGCCAAGGCGATGGAGCTCCCGGCGGGTGATACGGAACTCCCCTTCGATCCCGACCCGCCTGAGCGGGATCCGGTTCGCGCCGAAGCCCTGGTTAGCCCAGCCCACCGAGGAACTCGAGCAACAGTTCGCTCGTGACCTCCGGCTGCTCCTGCTGCACCCAGTGCCCGGCGCCGTCCACCAGATGAACCGCCCGCATGTCTGTGCAGTTTCGCTCCTGCATCCGCTCGAACGCTCCTGGGCTCTGGTAGGTACCCCAGTCTGAGGCGCCGCTGATGAACATCGACGGCTGGTCGATGGTCCGCCCCGCATAGAGCTCGACTTCCTCACGGCCGACCCGGTTGCTGCCCATGCGATAGCCATTGAGCCCGCCCTGGAACCCGGTCCGCCCGTACTCCTCGGCGTAGACCGCCAGGGCCGACTCGGGAAGCCACGTGTTGGCGGCGACGTGGGCGGCCGACGGCATCTCATTCGCCACCGTCTCGGCCATCCCCTGGTCGAGCTGCATGATGTAGTAGTTGGGCATCTTGGCCCATTCGGTCGCGGTTCGGGCGGCGAGCCGATACGGTCTGTTGTCTTCCCAGTCGGCGCTCTTGAAGTGGTAGTAGCCGCGCATGAACGCATGCACGCCCTGCGGTGCCCGCCACATGTTGTCGTTGGCTTCGCGTGTCGTGTAGTAGCGCTGATAGTGCTTCCGGGGCTGCGGCAAAGCGGCCAGATCGTCGTAGATGCTCGGGCCGCGCGCGCCGCCATCCTCGCGGGGCGGATCGTCGGCGGTGTCGAACGGCAAGGATGGCGTGCCCCCGGTGGGTGCGCTCATCATCACCACGGCCGGGAAGACGTCCGGACGGGCGATGCCGCACCAGGCCGCCAGGGGTGACCCGGCATCGTGGCCGATCACGGCAGCCAGCGAGCGATGGCCGAACGCGAGCACTACGCCGAGCGCGTCGCGCACCTTGTTCAGCGTGCGAAAGGGCGCCAGGTCGGTGTCGTAGTCGGGGTTCCACCCCGTGGTACGGCCGTAGCCGCGCACGTCGGGCACCATGACGTGGTAGCCGGCCTCGGCGAGGGGGACCATCACGTTCCGCCAGCTGTAGGCCAGCTCGGGAAAGCCGTGCAGTAGGAGCAGTCCGGGCTGGTCTCGATTGCCGGCTTCGAGCACGTGCACCCGCAATCCGTTGACGTTCTCGACGAAGCGTGACCGCACGCCGTCGGGCAGCCAGGACGAGGGATAGGGATCCAGCCGTACGCCTGGCCCGATCGGCTGGGCGCCCGCTTCCCGGACCGCCAGGCCCGAGCCCAGGCTGGCCAGCGCGACGCTGGCGGACGACAGCTTGATCAGTTCGCGTCGTGAGTATTCGCTCATGGCAGTGCCTCTATGGCGCGGGCTCGATTCTGAGCACCGCGCCGTCCTGCATGTCGGTGGTGAGATACAGGTAGCCGTCCGGGCCCTGTTTGACGTCACGAATCCGTTGACCGAGGGTGGCGAAGAGCGTCTCTCGACGGCGCTCCAGGTTGTTGGCGTTGAACTGTATGCGAGAGACCTGGCGTCCGATCAGGCCTCCCACGAACAGGTCGCCGGTCCACTCGGGAAACTGGTCGCCGGTATAGAAGGCCATGCCGGCGATGGCGATCGACGGGGTGTAGTAGAGGAACGGCTCCTCCATCCCCGGCGCCGACGTGGGTGGCTGGACCGTGGGGGGCGGGAGACCCGAACGCGCCCCTTCCGGATCGCTCGAATACGCTCGCCCGTAGGTCACCACCGGCCAGCCGTAGTTCAGGCCCGGTCGGATGACGTTGACCTCGTCGCCCCCCTGGGGGCCATTCTCGGTCTCCCACAGTTGCCCGGTCTCAGGGTGGAAGGCCATGCCGATGGCGTTCCGGATGCCCAGGGCGTAGAGTTCGGGCAGATGGCCAGGTTCGTTCAAGAACGGGTTGTCGTCGGGAATCGACCCGTCGTCGTTCAGGCGAAGAAGCTTCCCGCCGTGGTGTTGCGGGTCCTGTGCCCAGCTGGTCTCGCCGGCCACGGTGCCGAACCCCGGGGCGCCGATCGCCACGAAAAGCTTGTCGTCGAGGCCGAAGATGGCGCGGATGGCCGATGGTCCGTCGGTCCAGGAGACCGATTCGAAGATCTGCTCGGTGTCGACCAGCCGATGGCCGTCGAGCCGCCCGCGGTGGATCACGGCCGTCTGGATCCTCGGGTCATCCGGCTTCGGTGTCCAGAAGCTGACGTAGACGAGGCCGTTGTCCTCGAAGCGTGGATGGACCGTGACGTCGACCCCAGCGGTGTCCCGTCGTTGGCTCGTGATCGGCGCCGGGAGGCCGGTGATGGGGGTGGGGTCGAGCACGCCGTTGCTGATACGGCGAAGCGCCGACGTGTTCTGCTCCGTGACCAGTAGGTCGCCGTCAGGCAGGAAGTCGATCGCCCAGGGATAGGTGAGGCCCTTGATCGGGACGACGCGCACGGGACCGGTCTGGGTGGCCACGATCCGCGGCTCGTCAGAGAGCGCCGGTTGCGCCTGGACTGAGGCAGCGAGCAGGAATCCACAGCACGCCAGGGCGGTCATACTGACGGTTCGAAGTCGGGGCTGGGTGACCATCTGCTCCCTCTCTAGCTCAGGGCCTCGAGTCGCGCCGGCACCGACTTGTGCCAGGGCGTGCCGACGAACGGGTCGCGGTCCTCGGCGGCAGTCAGCTCGTTGGGCGCCGCGCCCGCCCGTCGGCGGGTCCCGTTGTCCTGAGGATAGTCGACGCCGAGCCCGTTGGGCAGCGCGAGCTGGCCCACCTGCATCCGGTCCGAGCTCTCGAGCCGGACCTCGACCGCGCCCCGTCGGGTGACGAGCCGCGCCATGCCGCCGTCGTCGAGGCCAAGTCGGGTCAGATCGTCCGGGTGCACACGCAAGGCGCCCTCGGCGTCTCGACCACGCCAGGCGGGATTCCGGTTGATGGTGTTGGCGGTGAAGGCACGCCGCTCGCCGGCGGCCAGGACGAACGGGAACACGTCGTCCCGCGCCGGCGGCGCTTCCGAATGGAGGCGGTTCAGCGCGACGAGCAGCTCCGGAATCACCGCCTGGATCTTCCCGTCAGGGGTGCCGAGGCGTTCCCAGCTGACCGCGTGGTCGTCGCGGGTAAAGACGAAGCCGGACGGGCTCGTCAGGATGGCCTCGAACAGCGCCTCGCCCAGCGCGAAGGCGTCCTTTCCCTCGAGCCCGGCTCGTCGAATCGAGTCGGGGTACTTCCGGGCGCACTCGTGCGCGAGCGGCCAGAGGAGCGCGGCCGAGTCGAGTCCCTCTGGGAGCGTCTCGCCCAGCGTGCGGTAGAGCAGCGCGGGCGCCAGCCAGCGCATGTCAGCGCGCTCCGCGGCGGCGCGCTTGAACCGTTCCGCGAACGCGGGACGTCCGCCGGCCTCCAGCGCGTCTCGCAACCCGGCCACGAGTTCGGTCGGTATCGCATCCATCGCCTCGGCCAACCGAGCATGGATCTCGGCTTCGGGAAGGACCGACTCGGGTGCCGGAAACAGCGGGTGGCGCAGATGAAACGAATTGTCGGGCAACTCGGAGGTGAAGAACGTGGCCTCCGCCTTCTCATACTGGGTGGCGGTCGGCAGCACGTAGTCGGCCTCGCGCGCCGTCTCGGTCATTGCGACGTCGATGACCACGGTGAACTCGAGGGCCCGGAGCGCCTCGCGCATCTTCTGGCTGTCGGCCAGCGAATGCGCCGGATTGGCGCTCTCGACAAGCATCGCGCGGTAACGGTCCGGGTGGTCGGTGAGAATCTCTTCGGGGATGACGTTGCAGGGGACCAGACCCGAGATGATCGGTGCGCCGACCACCGGCGTGGTGCGGGCGGAACGTCCACCGGCCAGCGCACGGATGTGGCTGGGCACCACCTGCGAGCCCTGCTTGCCGAAGCTGCCGGTTACAAGCCAGAGCAGCCGATGCAGGTAGCTGACGAGGGTGGAGTGCCGGTTCATCTGCACACCGAGATCCTCGAACAACGCCAGCCGGTCAGCGCCGGCCATCACTCGCGCGGCGCGCCGGACCAGCGCCTCGTCCAGGCCGCAGCGCTGGCAGGCGTCGGCGATGGACACGCGTTCGAGGGCCGGACGGACCGCATCGAACCCAACGGTGTGTTCGGTAAGCCAGTCCTCGGCGACAAGACGCTCGTCGAGGGTAACTCCCAGCAGCGCCTGGAGCAGCCAGGCGTCGGTGCCCGGTCGTACGGCCAGGTGGATGTCAGCCAGCTCGGCAGTCTCGGTGCGAACCGGGTCGATCACGATCATCTGGCGCTCGGGGTCGCGGGCGATCTCCTTGAGCACGGCTCGGGCCCGGGCGATGCTGTGCGACTGCCACGGGTTCTTGCCCAGGAACACCGCCACGTCACAGTGCTCGAAGTCGCCGCGGGCGTGGGCGCCGAACATCTCGTGGCTGACCCAGAATTCCCCGGTCTTCTCCTGAGCCAAGGCGTTCGAGCGATAGCGAACGCCCAGCGCCCCGCGGGTCGTGGTGGCGTAGCCACCCGGGAAGTGGTTGCCCTGGCCGCCACCGCCGTAATAGAGAATCGACGTGCCGCCATGGGCGTCACGCACCGCCTGGAGCCGGTCGGCTACCTCGCGGATGGCCGTCTCCCAGTCCACCGGCTCGAAATCACCATCTGCGCGGCGCCGCATCGGAGAAAGCAGCCGGTCGCGGTTGTTCTGGTAGTGGTCGAGCGTGGCCGCCTTCTGACACAGGTACCCCCGTGACGAGGGGTGCGCGCGATCGCCGCGAATGCGCTCGAGCACCCGGCCGTCGTCGCCCCCGAGCTGCACCTCGACCCCGCAGTTGCATTCACACAGGATGCAGGCGGTCGGTTTCCAGTCGCTCACGATAGGGTCTCCCGGGTCGGGTCGCAAAGAGGCGACGCTGGCCGAGAGTATCACCACCGGCCTGATACCATCTCCCAAACGAAATGCCCCAGAGGGGGAGAAGAAAGGCTGGTCCATGGCGAAAGCGCGTTCAGTGACGGCGCTCATCATCGGGGGAGCATCCGTGGTGTCTGCGTGCGGTTCGGAGCCGGCGTCGGCGCCAGAACCGGTCGCAGAACCGGGACAGGTCACGGTGGCCGAAGGCGTCGTGGCGGGAGTGCCGTCCGACCGGGATCCGAGCGTCTGGGTCTATCGCGGACTTCCGTTCGCCGCGCCACCGGTGGGCGAGTTGCGATGGCGGCCGCCAGAATCACCGGCGCCGTGGAGCGGCGTGCGGGATGCCTCCACGGCCGGGTCCTCCTGCATTCAGGTCAACGCGCAGGCGTCAGACGCCGCGTTCTACGACGCGGGCGTCGAGGAGATCTCTGAAGACTGCCTGTATCTCAACGTCTGGACGGCTGCGTCGGCCGACGACCCGGCCCCGGTCCTCGTGTGGATCCACGGGGGCGGGCTACGGATCGGCAATGGCGCTGACCGCTCGTACGACGGGGCGGCGCTTGCGGGGCGAGGCGCGGTGGTGGTGACGACCAACTACCGGATGGGCGCGCTCGGCTACCTGGCCCATCCGCTGCTGAGCGCGGAGTCGCCGCACGGCGCGTCGGGGAACTACGGCGTGCTCGACCAGATCGCGGCCTTGGAGTGGATCCAGGACAACATCGCCGCGTTCGGAGGCGATCCCGACCGCGTGACCATCTTCGGTGAGTCGGCCGGGTCCTGGAGCGTGAACTATGTGACCGCCTCGCCGCTGGCGCGGGGTCTTGTGGGTGGAGCGATCGGCCAGAGCGGGGGGAACTTCGGGCCGGCGGGATCCATCCCGAAGGCGATGGCCGAGGCAGGGGGAGTCCGGTTCGCCGAAGCGCTGCTCGGGGAGGAGGCGGAGGTGACGCTTGCGGCGATGCGGGCCGCCAGCGCGGAGGACGTGCTCGGGGTGCGGATGCCCCTGAGTCGGGCCACCGTCGACGGCTGGGTGTTCCCTGCGTCGATCTACGAGATCTTCGCCGCGGGCGACCAGATGGACATTCCGGTCATCGTGGGGTCGAACGCCGACGAGGGGACGATGTTCACCCCGCCCGAGATCTCGCCGGAAGGCTATCGCGCCGGTCTGGAGGGGCGGTTTGGCGAGCTGGCCGAAGAGTTCCTGGAGACCTACCCGGCTGCTGGTGGCGAGGAAGCGTGGGCCAGCCAGGTGGACATCTTCACCGACACGACCTTCGGCTGGGAGATGCGTACCTGGGCGCGCATGATGGACACGGTGCCGGCCGACGCGTATCTCTACTTCTTCAGCCGGAAGCCGCCGACCGCCGAAGGTGACCCCTTTGCCCACTACGGGGCGTATCACACTGCCGAGATTCCGTACGTCTTCGACAACTTCGGGGTGAGCGAGTCGCCACACGCGGACCGCGCGTGGGACGCCACCGACCGCGAGCTGTCGAATGTGCTGGCGTCCTACTGGGTGAACTTCGCGGCCACCGGGGATCCCAATGGGGAAGGACTCCCCGAGTGGCCTGCGTTCGATGCGAATGCCGACGAGGCGCTCGAGATCGGCGACACGATCCAGATACGCCCCGGCGTCAGGAAGGCGCGGCTCGACCTGGTCGACAAGCACTACGCCGCCCAGCGAGCCGACGCTCCCTAGCCCTGTCAGCCACGCTCTTCGGAGGCGAACCGCTAATCTAGCAGCCCACTCACGTCGTAGGCGCCCAGCGAGCTCTGGAACAGGTGCGGCACGATCACGTGCCCGCGCTCGCTGTCGTAAGCGTGGTCCGCAGCCACGCTATCGCCAAAGTTCATGATCACGCGAACGTCGCCAGCACCGCTGACGTGCACGACCTCTCCCGCCATGACGTTGGTCAGGATGTAGCCACCCTGGCCGTCGAGCTCGATACCGTCGATGGTGCCGATCGGTTCGTTGGACAACACCGTCTTCTCGCCGCTGGCGAGATCGAGCGCGAACAGTTGACCCGGCGCGCTGTCGGGAGCGGCCGCCTGCCGCATCGAGCCCACCAGCAGCCGGTTGCCGTCAACCAGTACACCGTTCGGCGCTTCAACCACGTCGCCTTCGGCGAACACCGAGGCTTCGCCATCGGCGATAGCGTAGATCTTCAGGCCGTTGCTGTCTGACACGTAGACGGTACCGTCGGGTCCGGTGGCGACGTCGTTCAGGAACTCGGCGCCTTCGACCGCGATCCGCGAGGTGACTTCGGCGGTTTCGATGTCGATGCCGATGACCTCATCCAGGTCGGCCACCCAGAGCGTCCCATCGTGCGCCCGAAGGCCCTTGGGGGCATTGAAGCCCGTAGCCCACATGGCGTCGACGACCTCACCTTCGGGGGTCAGGCGGGCGATGTGTCCGTTGCCGTCACGCCCGCCAGGTTCGCCGTCGATCAGAGACACGAACAAGGACCCGGAGTCGGCGTGCAGATAGGCGCTTTCGGGCTGGGCCATGCCTTCCTCGATGAACCAGGCCGGTGTGGCGGGGCCGTCGGCCGGCGCCTCCGGGGCAGGAGCCTCGGCCGCCGGCGCAGGTTCGGCCTCTTCCGCCGGAGGGGCGGAACAGGCCAGGGAGAAGACAGCGAGAAGAGAAGCAGCGAACAGGGTGGTGGAACGACTACGACGCATAGTTACAGCCCTTTCGGAATCCAGTAGGTCGACACGCCACCCTCGGTCACCTTGCGACCGCCGGCGGCGAAGATGGCTTGCTCTGAGACGGCGATGACCCGATCGATGATCTCGTTGATCGGGGTCTGTACCGGGATGTCATCCCGGGAGAAGTTAACGTAGGAGTTGTTGAACGGCGTGTCCCAGGTGCCCGGGCCCAGCTCATGCGTGAACCGGTGCGGGATGGTGGAGCCGCCCTTGAGCACGCCGATGAGACCGGCCACCGTCGCGGCCTGGTTGTCGCAGTCGTAGCCGGCCGAGACCGCGATGCCGACGGAGCGCTCGAAGTCGCCCTCGCCGTAGAGGATGGCCATGATGCCCGTTAGCCCGTTGTTGAGTGAGGACACGACCGAGACCGGCGCCTCGTAGTCGCCCTTGGTGTAGCGGTAGTACTTGTCGTGAATGAGCTGGCGGGTATCGCGCCAGTCAGGGTTCTCCTGCCGCCACCGTATCACGTCGTGCATCCCTTCGGTGAAGGGGCTGTCGGCGGGGAGCACGTCGAGCGCCATGCGGACCAGCGTCTCGGTGTCCTGCTCGTAGAACGCCGCGCTGTACATCAGGCCGTACGCGATGGTCGGGTGCGTGCCCCAGTCGTCGTTGGTGATCCGCGCGCCCCACTCGGCCTGTTCAGCCGCCTTAGTCGGCATCGCGGGGTAGAACACGCTCCAGATCTCGTTGACGAGCTGCGGGTCGATCTGGAACCAGTTCTCGTTGTTCTCCTTGGCCCCGGTCGCCGGTGGCACCAGACCTTCGTCCATCAGGGTGCGGGCGGTCCGGTTCGCCACCCAGATGCGTCGGTTGATATGGCGCATCCAGGCCTGCCCGATCTCCTCGTAGGTGATGTCGAGCCCATGTTCTTCGACCGCATGAAGCGTAACGAACTCGATATCGGTGTCGTCGTCCGACCAGGCGCCGCCAAACGTCCCGGCGAAGAGGTGGGTGTTGCCCCGCAGGTCGTTCCCGTTGATCTTGAGGTCGCCACTGTTGGCAGTGGTGTAGTAGCGGTCGACGAGCACCGGAATCGGTTCGTCGACATACAGGTTCTCGAACGGGAACCCGAGGTAGTTCCCGACGAGCTGGCCATACCAGAACCCTTCGATCTTCTCGCGGAACTCGTCGGTCGAGATGACGTGGTGGTTGTCCTGCGCAACCGCGGGGGGCGCGACGAGGAGACCGGACAGCAAGATGAAGCAGAGCAAGCGGGCGCGCATCGTGAACTCCCTGTTGGTGGTGTCATGCTCGGGCGAAGCGGAGATCTTACGCCGAACCGGGGGTGCAGGTCAGTCGCGGCGGCCCGCTAGGACGCGCAGCACCGTGGCGGCCAGGATGAGGACGGAGCCGGCGAGTGACCACGGACCGGGCTGCTCGCCATGGAACAGCCAGGCCCAGAACGCGCTGGCGACCGGTTCCAGCAGCAGGAGCAGCGACGCCTCGAGCGCTGGCACGCCGCGCATGCCGCGGGTCATCAGGATGTAGGCCACGCCGATCTGAAAGACGCCGAGATAGGCCATCAGCCCCCAGTCGAGCCACTCGGTCGGTACAACGGGGAAGGCCATCGGAAGACAGCAGGCCGCTGCGATCACGTTGCCCGCCACGACTGCCTGCGTGCCGGCCTCGGGCGGACGGTCACCGGTCCCGAGCCACCGAAGTCCGAGGATTGTCAGCGCCCAGCTCACTCCGGCGAGGGCGCCCAGGAGGTTCCCCAGGCGCGGGTCGGTGGCAATGGCGGTCGGCGTCTCGGTACCGACGAAAAAGAGCGCCATGCCGAGCCCCATGACGAGGGTGAGACTGATGTCCGAGAGTCGAAGGGGTTCCTTCAGCAACCCGGGCCCGAAGACCAGCAGATACATCGGCGCGGTCGATTGCAGGAAGATCGTGTTGGCCACGGTCGTGAGTGTGTTGGCCAGGACGAAGAGGGTCAGGGTCGAGGCGTAGGCGACGCCGACCAGCAGCGTGTGTGGGGCCCAGAAGCGTCGGGCGCCCGAGACGGCGAGCCAGAGGAAGGCGGCGGCCAGGACCGACCGGAAGGCGGCGATCTGCCACCCCGTCAAGGCGGTGGCTTTGATGACAGTACCGCCGGACGAGAAGAGGAAGGCGGCGGCCAGGATGCTCAGCCGATGCGACACGTGCGTATAATCGCCTGAAACCGGTTTTGAGACGGAGGGGTTGTGACCGAGAAGCAGGCGATGGTCGGAGCCGTGGTGGGAGTCGCCCTGGTGGGTGGCATCGGAGGCTGGGTGTCGACTGCCCCTTATCTCGGGAATACTGGGCTCTCGCGTACCCCTGGGGTTATCATCGGCGGATCGGAAACGCCGGCCCCGACCGACTTCACCCAGTTCAACGAGCTGGACCGGCCCGTGATGATGAAGCTGGCCGGGTTTCCACCCTTTGTCGTGTATCTGTCGTATGTGGGGACGCCGGACATGGTGATCACCGCGACCCGCCCGGACGGTGGCTACTGGGCCGAACGGGTACGGACCGGCACTGGCGATGGATGGTTACGCTTCGGCGATCAGACCTTCCCGATGCGTGCGAGCGAGATCGTGGGGGATGCCCGGATCCCGTACCTGGAGCAGTGGTCGGCGCGCAGCGGGATGCCGATGGATACGCCTGTGGGCGGTCCGGATCCGCTGCGCGACTGGGAAGTCTTCCTGTGGCGGGCGCGATAGCGCCCCCGCGCACCTATCGCTGTTGCCGCGCTTCGGCCTGGGCGCCGGCCAGGATGTTGAACAGCCCGTAGTTGCCCTCGTGGCACGCATACTCGAAGAGCGTGTCCTCGGCTCGTGCCATGGTCATCTCCGCGCTCCACGGTCGGACGAAGGCCGTGGGGTTGTTCACGGTGAACTCGTAACGCAGCGTCCCGTCGTCTGGCCGGGTAAACCGCTCGACCAGATGCAGGTTCGGACCCAGCGCCTCGAGCCGCTCCATGTTGGGAGCCGGATGCGCGGTGCAGATGTCGCGGAAGTTGCGCGTCTCGACCACCAGCGTGTCGCCTTCCCAGCGGCCGCGTGAGTCGCCCCGCCACTGCTGGATGTGTGACGGGAGGGCGTCTCGACCGTCCAGGGGAATCACCCGGACGTCGTTCACCATCTCGTTCATCACCACCACGTAGCCTGGCGACTGGAAGATGTGGACGAGCTTGTTGTACGCGCCGGGAATCATCGGCGGACCGGAGTTGAAACCAAGAATGCACCGTTCGTCCATGTCCCGGTCCTCTGGGCCGGCGTTGCGCTCGCGCGCGGCTGCCCGGGCCGCCATGCGCGCTCGGCCCTCGTCTGTGTATTCCGGAAGCTGGCCATCCGGCGGGTCGACGATGAGCGACGTGCGCCGCGTACCGACGACCGCGCTGCCGCGGTTGGACAAGACCTGGTTTTAGGCGCCCGGACGCGGAGTTCGCGAGTGTGATGGCCCTGGTCGCCGACGCCCGGGTCAGAACGCATACGGTGACTCTCGGGTGGGACCTGAATCGACCCGAGCTGGCGAGCCTGTTCGTCAAAGCCGGCTACAGCCGGAACAAGAGCGATTCGAATACGACCGGCCCGTTCGCGCTGCCGGCCAACGGAGAACCTCGGGACGGAGTGGGGACCGACCGCGGCCCGGCACAACGCGACGGCATTCGTGAGCATGCGCCCGGTGGGCGAACTCGGCGTGGACCTTCGCTTCCCGGCGCGGTCGGGTGCCTCGTTCAAGATCACCACCGGGCAGGATGACAATCGCGACGGCCTGTTCACCGACCGACCGGAGCGCGTCGCCTGGAACTCGGCGAGGACCGCGGCCTATGTCGACCTGAGCGAAGGTGTCTCGTATCGGTGGCGGTATGGCTCCGCTGAGTCTGGCGCGGGAGGGGGCGTCGCGAGGCGTCTGGTCGAGCTGTCGCTGAACCTGGAGAACGTCTTGAACCGGGATAACTTCATCGGCTACAGCGGAGTGATGACCTCGCCGTTCTTCCTGCAGCCGACCAATGTGCTCGCGACCCGGCGAGCCACGCTACGCCTTCGAGTCGAGCTGTGAGACAGTACTCCCTGTAGAACCCATCATGACTAGGACCAGTTCACGTTCGCGACGCGACTTCATGAAGAACGCCGCTCTGCTTGGGGGGGCGGCGACGGTCGGGGGCTGTGCGCCGTCAGGCGAGGCGCCAGCAGGGGCGCCGGCAGGCACGACGGTGGCCCACCCGAGTCAGGGCGGGACACCGACGCTGCACCCCCACCACAACGACCGGACGAAGGGGTGGCTTCGCTTCCTGTGGGAGAAGGCCACGACACCCGACGACTGGAGCTACAGGGGCGACGAAGACTTGCCGTGGGGCATCACGATGGACGCTGCCTTTCAGCGGAGCGGGCCGGACTTCACCGTGGATGGCAACGGGCCTCATCCGTGGTGGGACCAGTACAGCTCGGTTCCGTATCTCAGCTATCCGCGCTTCGACCTCAGCGACTCGAGCTATCCGCTGCTGCTGATGGCGGACCAGACGCCCGCCTGGCGAGAGGTCTACACGCGCATCCTTGACGAGCTGGCGACCCGGCACACGGCCTACTGGGCCGCCATCGACTGGAACAGCTTCATCGGGACGAGCCCGGACCGGGCCAACTATCCAGAGTGGATGACGGTTTCCTGGCCAGAGCGGCTTCGCGGCAACTACGACCATCCCGGCTGGACCGCGAACGGCGTGGAGCCGTGGGGCCTCCAGCCTGACCCGATCGGCGCTGATGGCAACCTCTTCTTCCGGGGGTGGCTGAATCTGATGCTGGCCATCTACAAGTACGTCTCGGGCGACGACAAGTGGGAGCGCCCGTGGCAGGTCGCCGGGTTCGAGGGACAGCTGTTCGAGTGGACGCAGCCGCGAGTCGTAGAGCACCTGCACCGGCAATACACCGACCGGCCGGAGGGGCCCCAGTGCGAGAACACCAAGATCTGGCCGGTGTGCAACAGCGCGGCTGGTCTCGGGATCTATCTGTCGGATCAGCTCGGTGTGACCAGCGCGCATGGCGCCTTCGAGAATTGGGTCGAGTTCGCCCGGGACAACTACATGGGGTTTAACGCGCAAAACGAGCTCGAGTGGACCACCGCCTTCTACGACCCGCTCGAGGACTTCAAGCTGAACGGGCCGCCCAATGGCGGCGTCATGCTGGCGTTCTATCTCTTGCCGCAGTCTCGTGAGATCGGTACGCAGGTGTACGACGCGGCGGCCAATGCCCAGGGCTGGCGGGACCCGAGACGAGAGATTGGTGCAGACGCGCACGGGCTCGCGGTGGCCACTGCGCTTGGCGACCACATGGTGGCCGAGCGACTGCGTTCCGCGGCGGAGCGCGACAACGAGCCGCTCTGGTTCGGCGATGACGGCGACCGGTTCGGGTGGGGATTCAACCGGAATGAGCCGTGGCCGCGTGGCCAGGGGACGGCGCGGATGATGCTGTCCGAGATCCAGGAGGGGAACTGGGTCGATGCGTTCGAGTGTCGGCACCTCGACAAGTACGACGCCCCGACCGTCGAAGGGGTGGACTATCCAACCGTGGGTGTCGACCAGGCCTGGAACGACCCCGAGAGTGGCGTGCTCTACGTGGGTACTTACGACGCGGATCGTTCTCGACGGGGACAGGAGACGGACTGGACCGTCACGAACCTGCCGAACCCCAGTGACGCCGTCGTGCTGCAGAACGGCTCCGAGCTACCGGCCGAAGTAGTCGGTCCGAATGCGATCCGCATCCGGACCACGGTGGGCGAGTATCGCTATCAGATCTTCACCGGCTACCGCGGGCAGGACTCGGCTGCCGAGAGGGGGGAGGCTCCTGCCGAGCAGGTCGTAGGCGGTGCTCTCACGGCCAGGACCAGGACCGCGGCCGAGAACGTGCGGGCCGCAGAGTCGGTGCAGTTGAGCGGTTCGGCGAGCTGCCCGTGCTGTGGCGGGGCAGGCTAGGCCCGGCCGAAGCGCCCGTTTGAGTCCGCGAGGGATAGCTGGGACAATCAGCGCTCATGCCACACCCGGATGCTGCCACGCTCGATTGGACAGACGTTCAGGAGGATCGGTCGCGGATCGCACCGCTCGACGCCAGGACTTTCGTGGAGCGTCTCGAACGGCTGAGCGATCGCTTGCTTGACCTGAAACGGCTTCGCGCGGCGTTCCCCGACCGGAAACCGGATGGCGAGCAGCCTTCTCGACGCTCTCAATCTCCTTCACGACCATCACGTTGACTTCGTGATCGTCGGTGGGGTGGCGGCCACCCTGCACGGCGGATCACGGGTGACGTTCGATCTCGACGTGGTTCCGAGACTCACGTCGTCATCGTGGAAGGTGGCGGTAGACCTGCTCTGGTCGCTTGGTGCTCGTCCGCGCATTCCAGAGCCGGCCGAACGAATCTGGGACGTCGAACAGATTCAGGCATGGCGGCAGGAGAAGGGGATGGTAGCGCTGAACCTGCGCACGCCGGATGGAGCTATCGACGTTGACCGGCTGGTCGCCGAGAGTGACGATTTCGATGGGCTGCGCGAGCGCGCGGTTGCGGTCACAATCGAGGGCCGGAGCGTCTATGTCGCGTCCATCGATGAGCTGATTCGAATGAAACGGCAAGCCGGCCGACCGCAAGACCCCCTGGACCTCGAGCAGCTCGAGGCCATCAAGAGCCGACAGTAGGGACGGATGCCGCTGGAACCAGGGAGGCGACTCGGCGCCTACGAAGTGCTCGCCCAAAATAGGTGAGGGCGGCATGGGGGAGATGTATCGCGCCCGCGATACCAAGCTTGACCGCGAGGTCGCGCGGCGGCTCGGCCGCTGGCGCGCGCCAGCCTCTCTGGTGGGCGTGCTCGACTTGGTGACGCTGCTGCTCAGCACCGGCGGCGATCGGCGGGGTGGTCGGACTGGGAGTCGCGGCCCTCGGCAGCGGAGCGCTCGACCATCTACTCTTCGGAGTTGCCCCGTGGGACGGGGTGACGTTCGCCGGCGTGGCGGTCGTGGTCGGGTCGGTGACCTGGCTGGCGTGTCTGGCGCCAGCCGCTCGGGCCGTACGAGTCGAGCCGGCGGTGGCGTTGCGGGCCGAGTAGGCCCGCTAGCGCCGTTGGAACAGGTCACTCTGGACGACCTGGTGGATCATTGCGCGGACGGGGTGTCTCTTCGCGCGGCCCTTCTCGATAATCCACTCGACTTCAGTACGGTCGGCGAACTCCACCTCGGCGCCGGTGGAGTACGCCAGCAGGCTCGATGCGAGGTGACGGGCTACCTGGTCGAGCTCCTGCTGAAGTAATAGCTGCTTGTAGTCCTCGATGCCGGCGAAGCGACTGCCTTCGGGTGTTACCCCGCTCGTATTCACCTCGAGTCCCTCCCGATACCTCACGCGAGGGCGTGGTTCGTTTTCAGATTCGGTGCGCGCGACCCGGTAGTGCTTCCGGAATCCGCCAATCGGGTCAAAGGCCTCCAGGGCGTAGCCGGGAGGATCGATGCTGCGGTGGCAGCTGGCGCATACCGGGCTCGACCGATGCGCGTCGAGCTGCTCCCGGATCGTCGTAGCGCCGCGAGTGTCCGGTTCGAGCGCGGTCACACCGGCCGGCGGCGGGGGTGCAGGCTTACCCAGGAGGCTTGCCAGTACGAAGTTCCCCCGGGGGATCGGCGAGGTCGTCGTGCCGTTGGCGGTGATCTTGTGGATGCTGGCCTGCGCGAGCAGGCCGCCGCGCGGGCTGTCGGCGGCGAGGGCCACCTTGCGCATCTGCTGCCCCTCGATGCCCTCGATGCCATAGTGCTCGGCCAGCCGACGGTTCACGAAGGTGAAGTCGGCGTCGATGAGCGCGCTGGCGCCCAGGTTCTCGCTGATGATCTCCGTCAGAAAGAGCTCGGTCTCCTGCGCCATCGCCTGCCCGAGCTGGTCGTCATACTCGGGGTAGAGCGCGCCATCGGGCGCGGTGGCATTCAACTCATAGAGCCGATACGCCTGTCCAGCGAAATCTCGGACGAAACGCTCGGACTTCGGACTGTCGAGCAGCCGGTCCACCTGAGCCGCAAGCACCTTCGGATCAGCGAGACGTCCTTGCTCGGCCAGCTCGAACAGCTCGGCGTCCGGCATGCTCCGCCAGAGGAAGTAGGAGAGGCGCGTAGCCAGCGAAAAGTCGTCGAGCTTTCCAGCGTCTCCGCCGTGGAACAGGAATGGCGGCGCGCTCAGGATGGCGCGGAGTGACACCGTCACGGCATCCGCGAAGGGACGTCCGGTTTCGAGCAGCGGTCGCGCGAGATCCGCGTAGGCGGTGACCTCGGCAGCGTCTACCGGCCGGCGGAACGCGCGAGGCGCGAAAGCGGCCACGATGTCGACGATGTGGGAGTAGGGATCCCTGGTCAGCTCGATCTCGCCGTCGGCCATCGACAGCGCGTCCTCGGGATCCAGGAAAGTCACCCCGGCGAGCAGGTTTCGGGTACTTCGCGGCGGCCAGGTCTCGACCAGTGGGCCCTCGATGGTCATGGTCCGAAGGGCAAGGCCTTCGCCCTTGTAGTCCCTGACGTTCAGGTCCGGCTGGAAGTATCTGCCGGCGCTGTCGTCGGGCGGTTCCTGGGCGTCGGTCACCGACGGGCTGAGGATGTCGCCAGGTCGAAGAAACGGGATGAGCTCGACCGTCCGCGGAGACGACTCCATGTCGAAGGCGCCGATCAGGTTGTCGAGCGAGAGCGGCCCGAAGCCTTTGGCCTGATACATGGTCAGTGTTACCGGCGTATCGGCCTGATAGGCATAGGCGTCGACGGTGACGCGATAGCGACCGGGATAGGGCACCGCGTACCCCTCGGCTCTGGTGTGGAGCAGGAAGGTCGAGGCGGATCCCGCGAAGGTGGCGAACCCGTCTTCGAGATGCTTGACCGCGCCCCCACCGAGATACTGCCCCTTGCTGTTGCCGGCGAGCCGCCGCGAGTTCACGTAGTCGAGCACGAACGGCTCCATCGGCGGAGGAGGCCCGAGCACAATCGCGCTGTCGAGCGCCTGTTCGGCCACATCGAGATAGGCCTGCACGTGGAGCGGCGACATCCGCTGACTACTTGCCATGGTGTCGAAGTTGCCCGAGTCGGCCTCGGCCGGCAGCGCCAGGCTCAGCTCGGAGGCCACGGCCTCGTCGATGCCCAGGAGATCCTGGAGCGTGTAGGCATACTCGAGACGGGTGAGCCGGCGAAGCGGCGTGCGCGACTCGCCCCGCGCGGCGAGGTTGGCCCTGGTCAACGCATGGCCGAGGGTGCCCATCGCCGTGTCGACCAGGGCCGCATCAGCCTGCGGTGCGGTCGCCGGAGGCATCTCGCCCTTCTGGAGCCGATCGAACACCTTCTCCCACGCCTTGAAGGTGTCGTGATCTTCAAGGTCGTAGCCCAACCGACTGAGGTTCAGTGGCGTGATCGTGCGCTCGCCATGACAGCGGACGCAGGAGGCTTCGACCAGCGGAGCCACGTCCGCCTCGAGGGTTTGCGCTGGGGCGTCACCCGCGAGAAGGAGAAGGGTCGCGGTGAAGAGCGGAGTAAGCGAGTGTCTCATCGATAGCCTCTGCCGGCCGATCCTACTTGACTAGTCAGGTAGCGCGAACACGAACAGGTTGCTCTCGTCGCTGGTGCTCGCCACGACATACTGCTTGCCATCGACCGTGTAGGTGATCGGGAAGCCGAGGACAGGCGAGCCGAGGTTGATCTCCCAGAGCACCTCGCCATTTGTCTGGTCCAGCGCCTTGAATCGCCCGTTGGCGTCGCCCGCGAACACCAGGCCGCCCGCGGTGGCCACCACCGCCTGGGTGCCGGCCTCCTGCTCATACAGCCACGCGGCCTCACCGGTCTCGGCCGAAATGGCCCAGATGCTCCCGCGGTCGGTCTTGCCGGGCGCCAGCTGGAATCGCGCGGCCAGCTGATAGAGCGAGAGCCGGTTCGGGTCCGAGTCGGTGGCCAGCACGCGCGCGCACATGTTCTGCATCGGCACGTACATGGTGTTGGTCTCCGGGCTGTAGGAGCCCGCGGGCCAGTTCTTGCCGCCGCCCCAGCCCGGGCAGGACAGGATCTCCTGGCCCATCCGGGTGAAGGTGACCTCGGCGTTGGGGGTGACCGCGCCGGTCGCCCCGTCGATGTCGGTGATCACGTTCTGGGTGATGGTCGGGGTTGCCCAGAGGAACTCGCCCGTCTCGCGGTCGAGGGTGTAGACGACACCGGTCTTGCCCGGAATCCCGGTGACGACCTTGCGCACCTCACCCGGTTGCAGGCGTGGGTTGATCCAGGCCACCGCCTCGGGATCGGGAGCGACGGCCGTGTCCACGAGGATGCGCTCGTAGGGGTGGTCGAGGTCCCAGTGGTCGTTCAGGTGCTGGTAATACCAGCGGATCTCGCCGGTGTCGCCCTCGAGCGCGAGCGTCGAGTTGTGATAGAGGTGCGTGTTCTCGACGCCGCCCAGCATGAACTTCGGCGCCGGCGAGGTGACAGACGTCCCGACATACACAGTGTCCAGCTCGTGGTCGTAGCTCGGTACCATCCAGGAGCCGACGTGCAGCCGCCGCTCGTAGGGCACGCCGCCCCATGTCTCGTCACCGGGTTCGCCCGGCGCGGGAATCAGCCGACGTCGCCAGAGCTCTTCGCCGGTCGCCGCGTTGTGGGCCACGATGGCGCACGTTTCCGGTCCACCATTGGGGCGGCAGCTGCGCCCCGAGATCACCCGCCCGCCAGCGATGATCGGTCCCGCGGTGTGCCGGGTCGGATTCGTGTCGTAATCGAAGATCTCCGTCTCCCAGGCCAGCTCGCCGGTGACCGCGTTCACCGCGTAGACATACCCGCCATTGCCCGTGTCGATGATGTTGCGTCCGTAGATGGCGATATTCCGGTTCACCGAGACCAGCCGTGCACCGCCGAGCACGTCCGGGGCGTCGTCCGGGATGGGACGGTGATACTCCCACTTGAGGTCGCCTGTCCTGGCGTCAATCGCCTGCAGGATGTCGTTCGGGTTGGGGAAGTAAAGCGTGCCGTCGTAGGCGATCGGCGTCCCTTCTTGACCACCATCACGAAGCGGCCGGGTCCAGACCAGACGCAGATCGCCGACGTTGTCGCGGTTGATCTCGTCCAGCGGGCTGAAGCCCCAGGAATTGGTGGTGCGTCGCCAGGTCAGCCAGTCACCGGGCGCCGGGTCGTTCAGCATCGCGTCGGTCACCGGGACGAAGTCGTCGTTCGACTGCGCCGATGCCGGGTGAGCGAAAGCCGAGCCAAGCAGGACAATGGCGACGCCGAGGATGATCTGGCGAGTGCGGGTGAGAAGACCCGTCATGAAGAAGACCTCCAGCTAGGACCCGGCGCCGATGCGATACAGCTTCGACGCGGTCCTGATGAACAAACTGCCGTGAGCGATGGCCGGCGTGGCCATGGTGAACTCTTCGAGCGCGTTGACCGCCAGCACCTCGAACTCGGGGCCCGGCTTGAGCACATAGGTGTCGCCATCCTCGCTGAGCGCGAAGATCTTGTCGCCATAGACCCAGGGCGAGGCGGTGAAGGCGGCCCCCACCGCAATCCGGACCCGGTCGTAGACCTCGTTCCCGGTGGCGGCGTCATGCGCCGTGAAAAAGCCGCGGTCATGCACGGTGTAGTAGATGCCGTCGTGAATGACCGGCGACGGGTGATAGGACGCCGCCTGCGGGTGCGACCAGGCGATGAACTCGTTCGAGGACTGCCCGTCCGCCAGGCTGATGTCGCCGCTGGCCCCCGGTCGAATGGCATAGATGGGCCGATGCTGATCGCCGACGTAACCCGAGCCCAGGTAGAGCAGGCCGTCGTGACTGAACGGCATCGGGATGGTGATGGAAGAGAGGCCCTCGAGGTCCCATAGGAGGGTGCCGTCGAGGCTGTAGGAACGTACCCGGCCGGCGCCGGTGGTCACCAACTCGGTCCGACGGTCATGCTCCCAGACGTAGGGCGTCGACCAGTTCGAGCCCTCGTCGCGCTCGACCCGCCACATCTCGGCGCCTGTCTCGGCGCTCAGCGCCATCAGATACGACTGGTCCTCGCTGTCGTGCACCAGATAGACGCGACCGTCGTGGAGCACCGGTGAGGCGCCGGTGCCCCAGCCGTTGACCATCTGGGCCGGCTCAACCTCCTGCGACCACAGGACGTTCCCGTCGAGGTCGAGGCAGTAGAGACCGACGTTGCCGAAGTAGACGTAGACCCGTTCCCCATCGGTCACCGGGGTCTCTGACGCGAACGTGTTCTTCAGATGATGCGACGTCGCCGGTATCCCGGAGTGAACCTCCCGCTCCCAGCGAACCGCTCCGGAACCTGCGTCGAGCGCGTAGACCGTCCAGTGATGGACGTCGGTTGGCACCCCTCGTTCGCCCCCACCGTACAACCCGCCCTGCGGCGTCTCTATCTGGCCGTCGCTTGTGACCGACGTCAGAAGCACGAGGTCGCCAGACACGATCGGCGAGCTCCAACCGGCTCCCGGAATCTCGGTGACCCACGCCACGTTCTCGGTCCGGCTCCAGGCTTCGGGGAGACCGTCGCCCGCGACGACGCCGTCCGAGGCCGGGCCGCGGAACTGTGGCCAGTCGTTGGCAGTGAGGGGGGGGACGAAGAGGAACCAGGCCGCCAGAAGCCAGCCAGCGCGGCGAAGAAGCACTGAGAGCGTTCGGGATGTCATTACAGCAGTTGATGATGCCTGTCTCGGCCACCGCTGTCCAGCGGACCGATATCATTTCGTCTGCAGATGAACAGATCTTACCGGAAGAACCTGCTGCCCTCGGAGACCGTCGAACCGACGCGGGCCAGGGCGGCGCGGCGTGCGGCGAGTTCCGATCGATCGCTGACCCTCATCTACACCCCGTCGTGGACCGGGTGGGGGAGTACGCGGAGCTGGTCGATGCGGGACGGCCTGAGGGGGCACGGCTGTCCAGAAACGAACCCCTGTTTGGGGCGTTAGGGACCGCTGGTCGGCGGTTGGGTGACCCGCATCTGAGTCGAGACCCGCTGATTGTCAGGAGCCAACCTGGCGGTGGAGTCGAGGTGTCGGGGGCAAGGGCCAGATCGACGTGATGGTCGATGGGCAGCCTCTTGATGACGAGCTGGTCTTGACGCCGGACGTGGTCGCGCGGGGTGTCGTGCTAAGGTGCTTCCCGAGGCGTTCACGGCCGATGGCCCGCGGCTGCGGTTCGAGGCCACCTGCGAGCTGGACCCGAGCGGTGTCGTGAACCCAAAAAGTACTACGTCGCCGCCGACGGACGGTTGCTGGTGGTCCAGGCTAGAGAGACCGGGGTCGGGGACCCGCAGGGTTCCCAGATTGACATCGTCCTCAACTGGACACGGGAGCTGCTGGAGCAGGTGTCGGCACCCTGAGTACCTCAGTCACGAGCCTGCCACGCGCAGCGCTAGAATGGGTGCGCTCAGAAACCGCACTCGATTCAAGAGCCGAACGGACATGGCCATGAAGCCTCTGTTGGTGCTGCTCGGTGTGTTCATCCTTCCGGTCGCGGGCGCACTGGCTCAGCCGGCTGGCTCGGCGGCGACGCCGGACGTGCCCGCCGACGTCGAGGAGTGGATGCGCACCGCTTGGGGTATGGAGCCCGAGACCCTTGGGTCGACCGATACCCACTTTTTGTCGTCGCTGAGCGACACAGAACGGCAAGGCGCCTTCCTGTTCAAGCAGCGGTGCAACACCTGTCACTACTCGACGATGTCGGACACCCGGGGCGCGGGGGCAGGCCTCGTCGATGCAGCGTCATTGGGGCCCGCGCTCTCCAGGACGTCGGTCGAAGGGGAGGACCGAGAGAAGGTGGCGCGGCAACACATCATCGAAGGCTCGGCCAGGATGCCGGCCTTCAAGTACGCCCTCGAGGCTGAGCAGATCGACGCGATCGTCGCTTTCATGAAGCAAGTCGACACGCTCCGCCCACCGGTCGTTGACCGGCTCGCGGAGCTGTCGTCGACCGACGATGCCGAGCCGGTGCCGCTGGGCGAAGCCGCCGGTCCCCTATGGGGCACCGTCACATCGGCCTCCGGCGAGACCCTCGAAGGGGTCACGGTGTCTGCCCGCTCCCCGGGGCGGAACCTCACCACCAGCGTGTTCACCGACAGCGACGGCGAGTACTTCTTCCCGCCCCTCGAGTCTGGACGGCCATACAAGGTGTGGGCCCAGGCGCAGGCGTTCGAGGCGGGCCGGGCCGAGGTCGAGCTGGGCCAGGCGGCGGAGAGACAAAACTTCAGCCTGACGTCCATCGCGGATTTCGAGAATCAGCTGACCGGAGCCCAGTGGTATGAGGCGCTGCCGGATGCCACCCGTGAAGACCGCCGCATGAAGGAGGTCTTCCGGGCGGCTTGCATGGGATGTCACCCGCAGAACTTCACGTTGATCAGCCGGTTCGACGAGGCGGGCTGGGGGAACATCATCGACGTGATGAGCCGGATGCACCCGTATCGCTACGGCACCCCGGCCGCCGCGGCCAGGCGTCAGCCGAACGCCATAATGGTCCACTTCCGGGATGAGCTGGCGGCGTGGCTGGCAAAGGTGCGCGGTCCGGGCCCGTCCCCCATGACGTTCACGGCCCGGCGGCCCACGGGCGACTCGTCGCTGATGATTGCCCGTGAGTACGACGCCCCGGAGCCGGGCTTCGGGTTGCCGTTCTTCAACGACGGCAACACCGACTGGTCGCAGGGGCCGGTCGATTTCATGGACGAGTCGAAGCACCACGCGATGAACGCCACGCTGGACGAGGATGGCCACGTGTGGATGGCCGACATGTTCAACATCACCCGCACCGTCGTCCGATACGACTGGCGGACCGGCCACGCGACCAACTTCGTCCTGTCGGAGGAGCCGGAGGACGCGCCCGCCAACTCGCACGACATCATTCGGGACGCCGATGGCGTGGTGTGGTTCGACATGAGCAACATCGGCGCGCTCGGACGCATCAACCCGCGGACGGGCCAATCGAGCATCATTCGCCCCCCTGAGGGCTCTCGAGTGGGGCCCTGGATCGGCGACGACGGGCTGGGGGGCATCTGGACCGCCGGAGCCATCAACGACATCAAGGCGATGCGCTATGACACGGCCACGCGTGAGTGGGTGCTCTTCGAGAACCCGATCCCGAACGCGTCGAACTATGGAATGACTGGCGATGGCGCCGGCAACGGCTGGTGGTCGACCGCCATTCCTCGGGACGGGTTGATGAAGGCCGACCTCCAGACCGGTGAGGCCACGTTTGTCCCGCTTCCCGACGCGGTGAACGACCGGAGTGATCTGTTCACCGCCGAGGAGATGGCCGTCTTCGCCGACCGCCTGACGTTCTACGGCTATGGGAGACCGGGCTCGGTGGCGATTCGCAAGCCGGGCGCCGACCCGGCGAGCACGACGTTCTGGGGCTGCTCCTGGTATGGCGGTGGACTCCTGAAGCTCGACAGTCGCTCGGACCTCGAAGTGATGTACCCCTTTCCGCCCCAGCACGAGGACGGGAACTGCTACGAGACGTCGATCGACGAAGACGGAATGGTGTGGCTGCCGTTCACGCATGGCGACGCGGTTGCGAAGTTCGATCCGAACACCGAGGAATGGACCAGCTACTTCCTGCCCACGATCGGGACCAAGACCCACGGTCTGCAAGCGGTGACGGTCAACGGCCGCACCGAGATCGGGATGGGCTACCTAGGCGCCGGGAAGGTGGCGAAACTCCAGTTTCGTACGCGGGAGGAGCTGGATCGATTGAAGGCGGAGACGGCAAGGCCATGAGGACGCTTCAGCACGCCCTCCGATACATCGTTGTGGTTTGCGGCTTCCTGGGACTCCCGAGTCTGGTCATTGCGCAGCCGGGGAATGAGACGGGTCCGCCGCGGACCCCGTGGGGGGCTCCGGATCTGGAGGGGACCTGGTCGCTGCCCACGATGACACCAATGGAACGGCCAGCCGAGTTCGAGGGCCGCGAGCGCATCACTCCCGAAGAGGAAGCGGAGTTCCTGGCCAGGCGGCGGAGCGGCATCCGCGCGGGGCTGGCGCGGGCTTTGAGCGCCGACTTCGAGCTGGGCGATGGTGGCGTCGACCAGTCGATCTACGACCATCCACTGCTCGACGGGCGCACGTCTCTCGTCGTCTCACCGGAGAACGGCCGGATCCCACGCACGGACGAGGGCCGCTACCGGGCCGGGATGCCAGGTCGGCGAATGAGCGGCATCCCGGAGGGTCCCGAGAGTCGGGCCTTGGATGAACGCTGCATGATGGGCGGGGCGCTACCCCTGCGTGGCAGTGCCTTCCCTGCCCGGATCTTCCAGACGCCGGATCATGTGGTCATCCACTACGAGTTCATCAACACCACGGTCACTATTCCCATCGACGACCGTCCAGCCGTGTCGAACAGGATCCTCCAATGGTCAGGGACGTCTCGTGGATTCTGGGACGGGGACACCCTGGTGGTCGAGTCGACCAACTTCGACCCGCGGTGGACCTTTGCCGGGTCAGGGTCAGGCATGCGGCTGGTCCAGCGGTTGACCAGGGTCGACCAGGACACGATGCATCAGGAGTACACTGTCTACGACCCCGACTCGTTCGAGGAGCCGTGGACGGCCGAGTATCCGCTGACGAATACCGAAGAGCCCATCTACGAGTTCGCCTGCCACGAAGGCAACCGGAGCATGACGCTGCTGCTGAACGGCGCACGGGCCACTGAACAGATCCAGAGGTTCGTTGGGGCGTTTGAGCTCTCGAGTTTCGAACGCGTCGGGGGTGGGGCCGCGGACGGCACGGCCTTCACCGACGGCATGCTCTCGTACGACGCCAGCGGGCGGGTGTCGATCCAGCTGTCAGGCGACAGTGACTACCTCGCCTACTACGGGGATTACTTCGTGAACGTCACGCGGAAGGTGGTCGAGCATACCGTTGAAGACGGGTCGAGAGCGGCTCTACCTGACAGGATGCTGATCTACGCGTATGAGCTGGCTGACGACGGCAACACCCTCATCCTGTCGCTGACAGGCGAGGACGGCGTCGAGAGCCGCTCCACCTGGCAACGTCACCGCTAGCACTTCGTAAAGGAACCTAATGTCAGGACTTCGGTGGAGCGCGGGATTGCTGACGATGGTTGGACTCCTGCTGGGGCTTTCGTGGCAGGCCCGGGCTCAGGATGGCTTCACGCTCAGCCCGGTCGCGACCGGGCTCGAGCATCCCTGGGAGGTCACCTGGGGGCCAGACGACCACCTGTGGGTGACCGAGCGGACGGCGTTCCGGGTCACTCGCGTCAATCCGAGCGATGGCGCCACGCAGGTGGCCGTGACGATTCCCGGCGTGTTCCAGAGCGTGGCGCAGGATGGTCTGCTCGGCCTGGCGCTGCACCCGCGACTGCTGGAAGGACCAGGCGAAGCATTTGCCTATGTCGCCTTCACCTACGAGGACGTGACGGACGTTCGGCTCAAGATCCGGCGCTACGCGTACGACGCGGACTCCGGGTTGCTCGATGACCCGGTCGACATCATCACGGGCCTGCCGGCTCACGACGATCACCTTGGCGGCCGGATGGTGATCGGGCCCGACGAGAAGCTGTATCTGAGTATTGGCGACCAGGGTGGCAACTGGCTCCACAACTTCTGCAACCCCAACCTTGCCCAGGTGCTGCCGACGGCGGCCGAGGTGCAAGCTGGCGACTGGGCGTCCTACGAGGGCACGATTCTGCGGCTCGACCTCGACGGGTCGATTCCGGGTGACAACCCGACGATCGACGGGGTACGCAGTCACATCCTGTCCTACGGCCACCGCAATCCGCAGGGACTGGCGTTCGGCGACGACGGTCGGCTCTACGCGTCGGAACATGGTCCGAGCACCGACGATGAGCTGAATCTCGTCCAGGCGGCCGGGAACTATGGCTGGCCGGACGTCGCCGGCTACCAGGACGACCAGATGTATGTCTATGCCAACTGGTCAGCCTCCACTTCCGCGCCCTGCAACTCGTTGAGCTTCAGCCAGAGCGCGGTTCCGGCGTCGGTACCGCAAACAGCCGAGACGTCTTGGAGTCATCCCGACTTTCGGCCACCGCTCCAGACGCTGTTCACGGTACCGAGCGACTACGACTTCGACGCGCAGGGCCGCGCAACGATTGCGCCGTCGAGCCTGGCGCTCTACACAGCGGATAGGGGCGGCATTCCCGGGTGGGGCGACTCGCTCCTGGTGCCCGGTCTGATCAAGGGCCGGATGTATCGCCAGCCGCTCTCGGCCGACGGCACGACCGCCGACGGGGAGCCGATCGAGCTGTTCCGCACGACGAATCGCTATCGGGATCTCGCGCTGCATCCGGATGGGCGGACGATCTACGTGGCGACGGACAGCTCCGGCCGCACGACGGGCGCCGACGACTCGATGACCCAGTCGCTGGAGCACCCGGGTGCGATCATTCAGTTCACCTACGAAGGGGACCGATGAGAATCGCGCCGCTCGAGTGGCTCTGGATTAACTTCAATTACTAGCGGCACGCCACAGCCAGACATTCTGGCTGGAACGATTTCGCAACCGGGTTGACCGAGGAGGTTGAGAAGATGACAAGACGGTTGATTACAAGCACGCTGGCCCTCGCCTTGGCGCTGCTCGCCGGAGCTGGCATCGCAATGGCCCAGGAGGCGCCGACAACCACATGGGGCGCACCCGACCTGCAGGGCGTCTGGGACTTCCGCACGATCACGCCACTCCAGCGTCCCGAGGATCTCGGGGACAAGGCGTTCCTGACCGCCGAGGAAGCGGCCGAGCGCGAGCAGGCGGCGGTCGACCGCAACATCGCGGCGTGGGAGCGGGATGCCCGCCGCACCGAGGCGGGCGGCAACGTCGGTGGCTACAACAACTTCTGGATGGACAACGGCACCCGGGTGATGAACCGGACCTCGCTCATCATCGATCCGCCGAACGGCCGTCTGCCCGAGCGCACCGAGTCGGCCGACGAGCGGCAGGCCAACAGCCCGGGGTCGTTCGTGGTCGAGTTCCCCGAAAGCTATACCGACCTGAGCACCTACGACCGATGCATTCTGGGATTCAATGCCGGCCCGCCGATCACGCCGGCCGCTTACAACCAGAACGTGCAGATCTTCCAGACCGAGGAGCACCTCGTGCTGATGACCGAGATGGTGCACACCGTGCGCGTCATCCCTATCAACGGGCAGCCCCATCTTGACGATCGCGTCCAGCAGTGGTCGGGCGATTCGCGCGGCCGCTGGGAGGGTGACACCCTGATGGTCGAGACGAAGAACTTCGATCCGGCCCGGGGCTGGCGCGTGACCACCGAGGACATGACGCTGGTCGAGCGGTTCCGTCGGGTGGATGACGGCTCGCTCGAATACGAGTTCACGGTGAACGCGCCCCAGACATGGGAGTCGCCCTGGACCGCGAACCTGCTGATGGTGAAGAATGAGTTGCCGATGTTCGAGTATGCGTGCCACGAGGGCAACTACTCGATGCCGCAGATGCTGGGTGGGGCGCGCGCCCTCGAAGCGCAGGGGGCCGGGCAGTAGTCCGACCGACTCGGCCAGGTAATTAGACGGCGGTCTGAGCACGGGAGGACTCCCTGCTCGGACCGCCTTTTTTCTTGACGTTCCTAGGCCCCTGCCGCCGCGTGGCGCCCCACATGTCGAGGAAGCGCTTGAACGAGCGCGTGGCCTCCGCCGCATCATCGCTCGCCAGGGCGAGTACGAGACTCTGCGGCTGGGCCTGACCAGCGTGGACGGCGTTGTTCGCTAGACATCGGGCAGACCTATAATCTGCTGGCTCTGCATGACGTGGTCGCACAACAGGAGGACGCTTCGTGACATCGCTTCTCGCAGACGCCGGAATTCACCCCAGGCTTGCCGCCCAACTCCGACGGCTGGCGGGCGCGGCCCTGCTCGTTGCGGGCGTGGCTGGCGGTCCGGCCCTGGCCTCAGCTCAGGAGTGGACCCAGTTCCGTGGGCCAGGGGCGAGCGGCGTGGTGGCCGACAATCCTCGATTGCCGGAACGGTGGAGCGCGACGGAGAACGTGGCGTGGCGCAGCCCGATGCCGGGGCTGGCGTGGAGTTCTCCGATCGTGGCGCGCGGGATGGTCATCGTCACGACCGTCGTCAGCGAGGGCGACGTGGAGTCGCCAGAAGGCGGGTGGTACGCAGGCGGGGAACGGGGAGTGCCCAGAGACCGGCACCAGTGGCTGGTCTATGCGCTGGACGTCGAGAGCGGCGAGACGCGCTGGATCACCGAGGTGCACGCGGGCGTACCCGAGTCCTCCCATCACCTGAAGAACACGTTCGGGTCGGCGACGCCGGTGGCCGACGGTGAGTCGCTCTATGTGCTCTTCGGCAATCTTGGCCTCTATGCGATCGATTTCGACGGGACCGTGCGCTGGTCACGAGAACTGCCGCCGGCACGAACGCGCGCGGGCTGGGGGACGGCCTCCTCACCCGTGCTGCACGACGGTCGGTTGTATCTCGTGTCCGACACCGAGGAGCAGTCCCATATTGCCGCGGTCAGCACCGAGACCGGGGCGGACGTCTGGCGGACGGATCGTGACGAAGGCTCGAACTGGTCGACCCCATTCGTCTGGGAGAACGAGCAGCGAACCGAGATCGTCACCACCGGAACCGACAGGATCCGGTCGTATGACCTCGAAGGTCGGCTGTTGTGGGAACTGGCGGGCATGTCGTCCATCGTGATCCCGACGCCGATCGTGGCCCACGGGCTGCTGTATCTCGAGTCGGGCTATCTGGGTGACTTTTCGCGGCCTGTCTACGCCATCAGGCCGGGGGCGTCGGGAGACATCTCCCTGGCAGAGCGCGAGACGAGCAACGAGTATGTCGTCTGGTCACTCCCGCAGGGCGGCTCGTACCACCCGTCGCCCCTCGTGTATGGGGACTACTACTACACGCTGCTCGACCGAGGGATGATGACCGCGCACGACGCGCGGACCGGCGCCGAGGTCTATGGACGCCAGCGGATCACGGTGGGGGAGGGCTTTACGTCTTCCCCGTGGGCCTACAACGGCAAGATTTTCGCGCTGAGCGAAGGGGGCACGACCTACGTCATCGAGGCGGGTTCCGAGTTTCGCGTGGTGGGCGAGAACGCGCTGGACGAGTTCACGATGGCGACTCCCGCGATTCTCGACGACAGCCTGATCATCCGCACATCCGAGGCGGTTTACAAGATCGTCAGTTCGACGCCCTAGCAGCCTGTGGTGAAAGCCCCGCTGCATTCGAACGGCGCTGAATCCCGTGTGAACTGCGTTGCTCCTCGGTAGAAAATGCCCAATTTGCTCCCTCGTCGCGCCTTGTCACCCGCGCCCAGCGTCGTTCTCGGTGCCACGCGTGGTCTCACCACGGGCTGCTAGGCTGCTGGAAGATCGAGAGGCCGTCGGTTGACCCGACAAACACCAGCGAGTCGTTCACGGCGACGGCGCTGGCCCCGTCGCTGACGGTCTGCGTGGCGACGAGCGCCGGCTGCGTGGGATCCGTCAGGTTGAACGTCTCGAGCCGTCCCTGGCTCACGACATACAGCAACGGGCCGTCCATCGCGACGCCCCGGGGCGGACTGGCGGTGTCAACGTTCGCCGCGAAGGCGGGCGCGGTGGGATCAGAGATGTCGACCAACTGCAGCCCTGCGACGCGGCTGGTCACGCTGGCCACCCTCGGTGCCGGGTCCCCGGCCGCGGCCCGTGGCACGACCACCCCGGTGATCGGGTCGTTGCCCAGAGACAGATGCCCGATGACCGTGGGTGTGTCAGGCGCCGTGACATCCACCACCACGAGGCCGGCCGGTGCGTCGGCCACCAGCACCAGACTCCCCATTGTGGCGATACCACGCGGGAAGCCGTCGCCCAGATACTCGCCGATACGGGTGACCCCTTCGGGCTCGACGATGTCGAACCCGAGGGAGTTGTCCGCGACGAACACGTGCGTTCCCGAGAGCGCCACGCCCGCGGCCTGGCCTCGCGTTGGTGCACTGCCGGTCAGTCTCGGCGCGGCGGACGGTGACACGGCCAGCCGATGCAGGCCCTCGTGGCTGTTGGCGACATACGCGCTGTCGCCATCAAGGGCCAGTCCGAGGACCGTGTCTGCGAAGTCGTGGTCGCCCACCACCGTCGGCGCGTCGGGCTGGGAGATGTCAACGACCCGCACGCCGGTGCCACCGCCCGCGACGAGCAATCGCGCATCGGCCGCGATCCGCGACACCGGCCCGGGCAAGCTGGCGACCTGCGTCAGCGCTTGGGGCAGCGCTGAGGCGGGCGTGAGCAGGAGCAGCCAGGTAGCGAGGAGGGCAGCCCAGACAGGAGGTGCGACAGTGCGCACCGCTCTCCGAGGGTCGTTGTCTGACATCGCGGCATTCTATTTCACGTCGGCGAGCGATGTGGCGGTCGCGTCCACGGGTGACGTTCTCGTCCGTTATCTCCCGTAGGTCAACGCCCAGTTGAGCGCGGCGTCGAAGAGCCGATGCCCGTCATCGGTCATGCGGTGATAGGTGCCGAGGTCGTTGTTGTTCTCGGTGAAGAGTGAGACACGCAGGTTCGGTGAGGGCGAGCCGTCGAAGAGCGCATCACCCGGAAGGATGAAATAGGTCGACTGGGCTTCCGGATAGTCCGGCAGCGCGGCCACCGAATGGACCCCAGGCGCCAGCACCTCGGTCACGGCCCAGTTGATCTCCGCAGGGAGGGTGTAGACCCGCACACGGCCCGACAGTCCCGCCGCCAGCGGGTGAGCCGGGTCCACGATGACGATGTCGGTCTCCCCGGGGATGGCGCCGAAGTGGCCGACGTCGACCTGACCGGTCGGCGCCTCGATGGTGCCGCCAGAACCTCCCTCGGGCGAACCGGGATCCACGCTCTGCCCGTCTGGATCGACGAAGCCGAACTCATCCTGTAGGAACGCCTCCATGTTGATGAGTGGCGTCGAGGTGGCGGTCAGCTTTGTGCCGACGCTGCCCGAGTTGACCGACTCGGGGATGATGACCAGGTCCGCCGCGTCGGCCGCCGCCTGCATCTCAGCCTCCGCCGCATCGTCGGTCATCATGGTCACGTGATGGCCGAGGTCGAGTCGGAGATGGAGCTCCAGCGAGCGGTCATCGAGGCTCGTGCACTTCCGATAGGTGTCGTTCTCGTCCCCGCAGATGATGAGGACGTTCAAGTTGCCGGGGGGCGCTTGCTGGCCCAGCGCTGGCGTGGAGAAAGTGGCCGCGAGCGCGACAGCGGCAAGTGTCAAGGTGTGCTTTCTGTTCATTCCATCCTCCCGGACGTCCCGGCCCTCAGTAGCAGTGTGCTCTAGATTCTAGCCCCACTCCCGCCGGAGGCCCGAGACAGCGTCCAGGCAAACTCTGCGCACGGGCCGACATGCGCGACCCGCGGCTCGATCGCCACGAGTAGACCCGAGAGGACGAGCGCCTCGTGCCGGCTACCAATCACCTGACGTTCCTGGCGATCACATACCGCGCCATTGTCGTTCATACAACGACTTAGCTGCTGGTCGGTGGCGTCGCCTTCACCGGGCTCGACTATCCCGAACTGTTCGCAGAGCCGGTCTGCGGTCTTGCTTCAGGCAGACGGACGATCCGTGGGTGATGGCGGGCCCACTCTTCCAGCCTCTGCGAGGGGTGTTCGGCGTGGTGTTCTAGGTGCTGCGGGATGTGTTCTTCGGCAGGGCGCAGGGCTGGCTGCAGATCTGGCTCGTCCTCGTGGTCGTGGGAATCCTATCGAGCTTTGGACCGGCGCCCAGTTCGATCGAGGGGCTGATCTACACGACGCTCCCGTTCAGCTTCCAGTCTGGCGGCGGTCTGCTCGAAGGGCTGCTACAGTCGCTATTGCTGTCAGTGGGCGTGTTCTACTGGGTGATCCATCCTGGGAAGCGGTGGCTCAGGTGGACGCTGAGTGGTCTCTTCGTGGTCGCCCTGGCGCTGCCGGCGCTCGGTCTGTTGATGCGCTAGGCCGTCGTTTCCGTGTTCAGGGCAGAGCCCCGATCTTCAAACCCAGCGGGTATAATCGGCTGACTCTCAGCCACTAATGCCGCTGGAACCCGGTGCCAAGCTAGGCCCATATGAGGTCACCGCGAGGATCGGCGCGGGCGATTACTCGGTCGCTCTGGCCGGTTGTCAGGCGGAAGCTCGACTACCTCGAGGCAGCGCTCGCGTCCTCAGCGCAGGTGCTGTCGCATGCGAAGGACTTGTGGCAGGGCGCAACGCTGGATCAGCGGGGACGATTGCAGGCGGCGCTCTTCCCGCAAGGGCTCGCGCACGACGGGGAAAAGTTTCGAACCGCTGTAACTTGTCTTGGCGTCAAGCAATTAGACGGCAATGCTGACCCGCGGAATGATGTGGCGTCCCCAACGGGATTCGAACCCGTGTCTCAGCCTTGAAAGGGCTGGATCCTAGGCCTCTGGACGATGGGGACGCACTGGCGAGCGTTTCACAGCACGTTCAGCCCCTCAGTATAGCGAAGGCCGCATCATGCGTCGACTCCTCCTGCCGGCGGCACTCCTTGGAGCTCTCGCCTCGCCCACCGGAACTGCGGCTCAGCCGGAGACCCTCGCCATCCAGGTTGACGTCACCGACACGAAGCATCCGGAGGGCTCGGCGGGTATTGCATTGTGGGCAGGGGAGGAGGGATTCCCCGAAGACATCGAGCACGCCATCCGGACGATTTATGTCCCGATCGTCAACGGTCAGGCGACGACCAGGTTCGACGGGCTAGCGCCCGGTTCCTACGCGGTTACGGTCTTCAACGACCGCGACGACGATGAAGAGTTCGACAAGAACTGGATCGGGATGCCCCGGGAGTCCTGGGGCGTGTCGAACAACGCCCGTCCGCGCCTGCGCGCGCCCCGTTTCGACGAGGCGGTGTTCGAACTGCTCGGCGGCGAGAACGCCACCATCGCAATCGAGATCCGCTAGCTTATCTGCCAGGCAGGCTACGGGAGGATCGTGCCGTCGGACTCGTGCCTGAACGCCACGTCAGTTCCGGTCGGCACCGAAACGACCCGATTCAACAGCACCCCATTGGCCCGCAGCGTCGTCGGTGCGATGTAGACATCACCGCCGAGACAGTTATGTCGGATCGTGCAGCGCGATTTGGAGATCGCGGCCCGTGGGGACCTCACCGGAGTAGGTGAAGAGGTTCGGACCCGCGGTCACCATCGATCGCCGATCTTCCCAGTCGTTCCAGATGAAGTGGAGGTGGGTGAAGAAGATGACCTGGTTCGGGGGGCACGCGAAGTAGTCGACGCCCGGATCGATTGACGTCGACGGCTGATACTCGAACTGGACGTTGCGCGTGGCCACCGCGGTGGGTGCCGCCGGGCCGCCGTCGCCACCTCCACAGGCCGCTCCGGGTATCGCCAACGGGATGACCGCGAGCGCCATGAACCGAGACGAAGTGGTGGGTCGCCCGGGGATCGAACCCGGGACACCCTGATTAAAAGTCAGGTGCTCTACCACTGAGCTAGCGACCCTTCGGTTTTCGGGCGGGGTCTCCCGCCTGGCGGCGTTGCTTCGTCGGTCACAGGCGGCCAGCCTGCTCCCTCCTCTGGCCTTGCCACGCGGGCGCCGCGCTCCGAAAACCTGATCATGTTCGGGGCACGTCGTCTAGCGGCGTGGCTAGAATCCGCGTTCTTCGCGGAGATCGCGGAGCTTCATGCCCCTTTGTCTGAGGTGTTTATACACCTGATCCCATCCGCCGTCCTGGGCCAGGCGGGTGACGACGGCTTCGGCCAAGTGCTGCGGTTGGTGACCTGGGACGACCTTGCTCGGGCGATCGCAGAACTCGAAATGATCCATGTCGGCTCGGCGCTCGGAGAGTTGGGAGTCGACCCCGGCCATTAGGTCGTAGACCTCGGCCTCCTGCGATTCCGTAGCGTCGAGCGACACCATCAGACGTAGAAATAGCTCTTTGGTGGTCGAGATGTCGAGGATCGTGAAGACCCGCGACATCTTCCGCTTCAGCTCGACGATCTCCTGCTCGATCTTGGCGATCCGTGTCTGGGTTTCGTGGGTGCCCTCGGTCATCGTCCGTCGGCGACCTGGCCAGTTCGCGGCTGGGATAAACGCACGTAGCGGTCGCTACGTCATGGCGCGCTTCCCTCTTCTCGCGATTGATCAGGCAGGCTGCCGAAGCGCCGAGCCCGCCGGGCGCGCACCGCGCGCCCGGCGGGGCGATGGGGCCCACTAGCCCCGCGAGGGGTTTGGGGTGAAGCCCCATCTTGAGCACTAGTGCACGACGATGGGCACCGACGCCGCCATCGCGCCCCACTCGAAGCGGAGCTCGCTGTTCTCGATGAAGATGGTGAGCTGGTCCGCTGGGGTATCCAGCGTGCTCACGCTCATCTCGGTGCGGCCGAGGTCGTTGTCCTCGTTGTAGGCGGTGCCCCACTGACCGGTCTCGCTGCTGACGATGAGCTCGGTGCTGTCGCCCGAGGTCAGCGTGAAGAGGGTGTAGTCGCCGGCCGGGACGTGGACCGACCCCACCATTAGGTCGCCGCTCGTGGTGAAGGTGGTCGCCTCGTCCGCCCCGAGCCGCCAGACCTTGTCGGCAAGCGGTTCGACGCTGTCGCCCACCACGCGGTCACGCAAATACGGGCGGCCGTAGGTCACCGACAGGTTGGCGCCGCTCACTTCCCAGTCCACCTTGACGTGCGGGCTTCCCGCCGCGCCGTCGTGCACCGGCGTGAGGGTGCCGCCGCCGAGCGTCTCCTGGGCAGCGGGGGCTTCCGTCGGAGCCGCCACTTCGGCCGGGGCTTCCGCCGGCCCTGAAGACGCCATTTCCGCACCGCCGCCACACCCGACCGCCAGGGCGAGGCCGAACACTACCGCCGTTCCACGCTTCGACCAAAACATCACAGATACCTCCGCTTGAAAATAGCTAACCACTATATAGCATCGCGCCCGGGCTGACCGGGCGGCGACGCCGCCTCTAGAAAATCCGCTGCCCCAGCGCGGACAGCGTCAGTTCGACCGCCAACTCGGCGGTCTGGTTGTTACTGTCGAGAATGGGGTTTATTTCGAGGACGTCCAGAGCCCGCAGCCGACCCGAGTCGGCTACGAGTTCCATCAGCAGGTGCGCCTCGCGGTAGCTCAGGCCGCCACGCACCCGCGTGCCGACACCGGGCGCGATGGACGGGTCGCAGACGTCGAGATCGAACGACAGATGCAGGTCGGCCTCGGCTCGTCCGGTCCGGTCGAGGGCCTGGCGGGTCACCTCGGCGATGCCCTGTCGGTCGATGTCGGTCATCGTGAACACGGCGACACTCGACTCGCGCACACGTTCCCGCTCGCGCCGGTCGAGGCTCCGAATGCCTACCAGCGCGACCCGGTCCGCCGTCAGGGCCGATCCAGGGCCGACAAGCGTCGAGAGCTCGGACGGCTCCGGCCCCAGGAGCGCGGCCAGTGGCATGCCGTGGACATTCCCGCTGACCGTGGTGGCCGGCGTGTTCATGTCCGCGTGGGCATCCGCCCATAGTACTTCGATCGGGCGCTGGCGACGCCGCGCGTCAATCGCAGACGCGGAGACCGACCCGGCCGCCACGCTGTGGTCGCCGCCGAGGACCAGTGGCATGGCGTCGTCGCGCATCACGCGGGAGATGGCGCGGCACAAGCGTCGGCAGACCCGGGCGGTCTCGTCGACGTACCGCTTTGACGCGTCGCCGGGATCTCGGGTTTCCGGCGCCGGGACCCTGACGTCGCCCGGGTCGGTGACCGGATAGCCGAGGTCGGCGATGCGCAACGCCGACGGGCCCATGTCAACGCCGCGTCGCCCGCCGCCAAGGTCCAGTGGCGCTCCGATGAGCTTCACGCGACGCTCTCGGCTCATATCCACGCCTTGACCATGCTCATAACAGTCTGATAATGTTCTATTTGCGGCGAATTACCACGGTCTTCCCGCCGCTTCCGCAAACGCATTTTTTTGAAGGGAACGGTCGGTCATGAAGCGCTTCGAGGTTGGGGCGAGGGTACACGAAGCCACCTACGGGCTCGGATCTGTCATCGCCGTCGAGGACGCCTTCACTCGGATTCAGTTCGACGACAACACCGTCCGCAAGTTCTTGACGAGCATCGCCAAGATCGAGCCGTCGAGCGAGCCGGCGCCGACCACGCGTCCCCGGACGCGCAAGCGGAAGACCACCAAAACCGCCAAGGCCAAGGCCAAGGCCAAGGCCAGGCCGGTCGAGCCTCCAGCCGAGGCGGATCCGCATCTCGAAGCGGAACTGGACGGCGACGACTGATCCCCTCAGGGGGCATTTCCCTGCTCGCTGTGCCACGAGAGGACGGCGCGGGCGGTCGCCCGACCGTCCGAGATGCAGTCCGGCACCCCAGAGACACGGAATCCGGCTCCGGTCACCAAGAGCCCGGGCCAGTCGGCTAGGCGACGTTCCACCTCACGTACGCGGGCCTGGTGGCCGACCTCGTGCTGCGCCATGGCCCGCGGCCAGCGATAGACCCGGCTGACTCCCGGCTGCTGGTCGATGCCGAGCAACCGCGCGAACGTGTCGTGGGTTTCCGCCCGCAGCGTCTCGTCATCCCGCTCGAGCACGTCGGGATCGCGCGCTCCGCCCAGAAAGCCCCGCACCAGCACCTGGCCGGCCGGCGCTCGACCGGGCCATTTCGACGTCACCCACGAGCCGGCCATCAAGCGAGTGTCCGGCTGAACCCGCGGCACGACGAACCCCGTGCCCGTGCGCGGCTGTCGCACGGCGGCCGCCGGGTACGCCAGCAGCACCGTGGCCGTCGACATGTAACGGACGCCCTCACACAGGGTAGCCAGCTCAGCGTCGAGCGCGCGCAGCATCTCGGCGACGGCATAGGCTGGCACCGCGAGAATAAGCGCATCGGCGTCCAGTATTTCCCCGGTTCCGAGAACGACCCGATACGGTCCTCGGCCTTCCACCCGCGACACCTGCGCGTTGCACCTCAGCGACGCGGCGGGAAGCGCGTCCCGAAGCGTCGTCACCAGTTCCTCGATCCCACCGGGCAGCGAGCGAAAGAGCCCGTTGGGAGAGGGGGGCGTGCGTGCGCGAGCTTCGCGCATCGCGTGGATCAGGCTGCCGGCCTTCTGCTCGGCCGCGGCCAGGCGCGGGAAAAGGGTGGGGAGTGAGAGACGTTCGACATCTCCGCCGTGGATGCCGGCAAGCAGCGGTTCCGCGATCCGTTCGACCACCTCGCGTCCAAGCCGCCGCCGGAAGAACGCGCCCACGGACTCGTCATCCCCTGAACCACGGGGTTGGAGCGGCTCCAGCGCCATGCGGAGCTTGCCCAGCGGAGAGATCAGGCCGGTGGTCAGCCAGGGACCGATCGCCGTGGGGATCCCGAGGACCGACCCGGCTGGCAATTGATGGAGGCGGTCCCGCAGGACGTAGGCGGTGCGTGGCTGAAGGGTCGAGATCAGCCGGTCGGCTATCCCCAGTTCCTGACAGAGCTCGAGCGCGCCCGGTTTCTGCACCAGCAGCGAGTCGGGACCCGCATCCAGCACGAATCCTTCAGCATGCTCGGTGCGAATGAGGCCGCCCAGCCGCTCCTGGGCTTCGACCAGGGCAAAGGGCGCGCCCTGCTGGTGCAGCTCGTAGGCGGCGGCCAGCCCTGAGGCGCCGCCGCCCACGATGACGGTCCGTCGTCGCGCCCGCCCTTCGGTCACGGTGGCTATTGCACCGTCTGCGCCTGGGCGGTCTGTTCGTGGACGAATCGAGCCAGGGTCTGTACCCGCTCCAGGTTCGTGGGTGGCAGGATCCCGTGCCCAAGGTTGAAGATGTGGCCTGGTCGGCCTTGCGCGCGCTGCAGCACTTCGTACGCCCCGCGCAACATCCGGGTTTCTGGTCCCAGCAGCAGCGTCGGGTCGAGATTGCCTTGCACCGCCCGGTCGTGGCCGACGAGATCCCATCCGTGATCAAGCGGAATCCGCCAGTCGAGGCCGATCACGTCGCCACCGGCGTCGCGCATCGCCTTGAGAAGGGTCGTCGTGCCAGTGCCGAAGTGAAGGGTCGGGGCGTCTAGGCCCTGCAGTCGTTCGAAGATGGTGCGGGTGTGGGGGAGGGCAAACTCCCGGTAGTCTTCGGGTGAGAGTGCGCCCACCCAGGAGTCGAACACCTGGACGGCCCGGGCCCCGGCCTCGATCTGGGCCACCAGATACTCGCCGACGATGCTCGCGAAGGTGTCGGCCAAGCGATGCCACGCCTCGGGCTCGCCGTACATCAGGGCCTTGGTGCGGGCGTAGTTGCTCGACGGCCCCCCTTCGATCGCATACGACGCCAGCGTGAATGGCGCGCCGGCAAAGCCGATGAGCGGCACCTTGCCCTCGAGTCGGGTTCGCAGGAGACGAATCGTGTCCAGCACGTGCGAGAGATCCTCGCGAGGTTCGAAGCGGCGCAGCTGGTCAATGCGTTCGATGGTCCGCACCGGTGGGTCGATGACCGGACCCTCGCCTTTGACGAAGTCGAACGGAATGCCCATGGGAGCCAGCGGCAGGAGCAGGTCCGAGAAGAGGATCGCGGCGTCCACCTCGATCTCGTCGACCGGCTGGAGCGTCACCTCGGCGGCCAGCTCCGGCTGGGCGCAGATCTCGAGCAGCGTGTGGCGCTCCCGGATGGCCCGATAGGACGCCATGTAGCGACCGGCCTGACGCATGAACCAGACTGGTGTCGCGTCCACCGGCTCGCGCCGGCAGGCGCGGAGAAAGCGATCGTTCACTCCTTACCCCTTTGGAAAAGACCGGACGGCGGAAGAACGGGGCCGGGTCAAGCGGTCGTAGGCCCTTGGGCCAGCGCCACGAGGTTGTCCAGCCACAACGGCTTGAGTCGCACGGAGGCGCCCAAGGCTTCGATCTTTGAGGTCATGCCGTCGTCAATGAAGTAGTCGCCCGTCACGATTACGACGGGGGTCTTGCTGAGGGCCGGCGTCTTCCGCAAGTGCTGCATGAACTGCAGGCCGTTGAGAATCGGCATTCTGAGGTCGAGGATGGTGGCGTCAGGATACTTGTCGGCCGCGATCGCCAGTCCACCCTTGGGATTCAGTGCCGTGTAGACGGTGTAGCCTTCGAGCTGCAACAGGCGGGAGAAGGTGTCGGTGACCCCTGCGTCATCGTCCACAATCAAGATGGCCTGCCTGGCCGGCAACGTCATGATGCCCCAATCGACTCCCGTGGGATTGTCCGACCGAAAGCGGGAGTCCGTCAAGCCGGCCTGTTGTATCTGACGTGGAGATTTCGTACTGGTGTAGAATCTCGGCTGGGTCAGCCCTTGCCGTCTGGGCAGCGGGAACCTGTTAGGTCAGTCAGCCTATTGCGAGAGCAGCGTGAGCCCGATCCTTCTCCGTCCGATTCGCGAACAGATCGAGCACGATCGAGTGATCCGGCTTCTTCAGGCAAAGTTGCGGCGTCGGTACACGGTCGGCACCAACCTCGGCGACGAGCCGGAATCGACTCCGGTAAAGTGTGGTGGAAGTGAGGTTTACCCAGATCTCGTCATGGTGACATCGAAGGCGCCGCGACGTCTCCACGGTGTCATCGAGGTGGAGACCGCCGAGTCGGTCAACCATCTGGAGGCGATGGCCGAGTGGGTCCACTTTGCCAAGGCCAGAGGGGCTTTCTACCTGTATGTCCCGGCTGGCACCACTGACGTCGCTCTCCGGCTGTGCAGGAACTACAAGATTGCGGTCAGTGAGATCTGGAGCTACTACGCGGTCGGTGAGCAGATGCGGTTCACCATGACGTATCGCTCGGCCCGTGCCGCGGCGGCGGCGCAAGCCAGCAAGGTGGCACGGCTGGCTCAAGGCGCGCCGAAGCGCAAGTCGGCGGCCAAGAAGGCACCCGCCCGCAAATCGGCGACGAAGGGCGGCGCGAAGCGGGCGGCCAAGAAGGCGCCGGCTAAGAAGGGTGTGGCGAAGAGGACGGTCGCCGTCGTCAGAAAGAAGACGGCGAAGAAGGCGACAGCGAAGAAGAAAGCCGCTTCCAAGAACCGGGTCGCCATCAAGAAGAAGGCCGTCAGGAAGAAGTAGGGCCCGTCCGACCGGATGCCTTTCCTCCGTTTCTCTCGTGACAAACGCGGTTACGAGAGCACCTATCTCTGTCACTCCTACCGGAGAAGCGACACCCCGCAGCTGCGGGTCCTGTATTGGTTCCGGACGCCGCCCGACGTGAAGGTGGGACGGCTGGCGCTCGACCCAGAGGCGATCCGGGCGATCGAGGAGGCCAACCCCGGTCTGAAGTTCGACTGGGACAAGATCCTCAAGGTGAAACCGCCCCCGCCACCTCAGGAATACGACCGCGAGGCCAGGGAGGAGCGACGGGCAAAACGTCGACGGAGGGCGGCGAGTGAGGCCGAGAGCGCGGCCGCGGCTGACGCGGTCCGTGACGATACACCGGAGTCGAGCGATGAGCCGACACCGGAGTCGGAGTTCCCTGACCCGGCCGAGCCCTTGCCTGGCGAGTCAGCTGGCGAGAGCGAGGGGACGACGACCCATGTCGCGCTCGCGGTGACCGACGAAGAAGGCCTGGCGCGTCTCCGTGCCCGCTATGCGACGATCGTCGCGCGCATCGGGGATCGCCAGCGCGAGCCGGAGAAGCTGGCGGCGCTGCAGGCCCAGGCGGCGCTGACCGACCCGGATGCCTGGCGGACCGTCGAAGAAGCCAGGGAGCGATTGGCCACACTTGACGAAACGATCGAGGCGCTGCGGAGCGCACTCGGCCGACGACGCCGGAGCCGCCGCGGCGGTCGCCGACGCCGCGGTGGCTCCGGCGCTGGTCAGGGGCAGGCCAGTGGAGAATCGGCCACGGCCTCCGCGGAACCCTCCGCGTCGGAGGAGCCCCCTCCCCCCAAGTCTCCGCCATCGGACGGCGGGTCCGACTAGTTCGACCACAGACCTTTCGGCCGGACGCGACGTCCTATCGTGAGTGCTTGCCGCCACACTCGTCGCAGAGGTGGACTGCTATAATGAGGCCGATGATGAGCATGGAATCGATGCGTCGCAAGGCCGTCGGTACGGGTGGATTCGTGCTGGCGATCGGGTGTTCTGCCCTGCTGCTGGCTCAGCCGCCCACCACTGTCGAGGAGAACCCCCCGACCACAGTGGGCCAGGTGGAGGTGGGGGCGCCGCAGCCGACGTTTCGTGCCGGCGTCACGCTCGTCACGACCGACGTGATCGTGCGCGATGGGGACGGCGTCTTCGTCCCGGACCTGACCAAGGACGACTTTGTGGTCATGGAAGATGGGGTGCAGCAGGAGATCGCGTCGCTGGTCCTGGTACACGGAGGGCGCGTATTCAACCAGCTGGCACCGCCCCCGCCCGTTCGTGAGGGGATCGTGCTGCCGGCCTCGTCGCCCGCCAACGATACGGCGGGACGTATCTTCATCCTGTTCGTGGACGACCTGCACCTGACGCCGTCGATGACCCCGAAAGTCAGACAGGTCTTCGAGCAGCTCTCCGAGACGCTCGTGCACGAGGGTGATCTGTTTGGCATCATCTCGACCGGTCCGTCGTCGCTGTCGATCGACATGACCTACGACCGGGGTGTCCTCTGGGGTGCGATGGAGCGGATCACGGGCGACGCGCTGTCGATCACCGATCAGATCCGGGCGCAGGAATATTCCCGGGGGCCCACCGAGGTACTGTGGCGTGCGCACGTCGCCTTCAAGACGGCCCGAGACGTGCTCAAGAACCTAGAGCAGGTGACCGACCGGCGGAAGGCGTTCATCTACCTGAGCAACGGCTACGACTTGAATCCGTTTCCAGAGTCCCGTCTGTATTCGACGCTAAGCGCCGGACAGCGTCGGGCGGCCCTCGACCGGGTGGGTCAGGGCAGCATGACCCAGGACGAGTTCGACCAGTTCTACGGGGACTACCCGGATCCGTTGACGGACCCGTTCGAGGCGATGTCCCGCATGGGGCAGCAGTTCGCCGATGCCGACCTCGCGGTGGAGATCGCCGAGTTGGCGCGGATGGCGAATCGGGCGAACACCTCGTTCTATACCGTCGATCCCCGGGGGCTGATCGCCGCGCCGGACATCAACGAGAACGTCAACCCGGAAGAGTGGCGTATGCACATGTTCAAGACCCAGAACACGCTGCGGATGCTGTCCGAGTTGACCGGCGGGATCGCGGTCGTAAACCGCAACGATTTCGATGATGCGTTTCGGGAGATCGATGCCGAGACGAGCGACTACTACATCCTTGGTTTCTACACGTCGAACCCCGATCCCACCGTGCGCACCCGCGCGCTCGATGTTGAAGTCGTCGAGCGCGACGACCTCGACGTCCGAGCCCGCACGCACTACACCCTGCCTCGCGATCCGGTATAGACGTCGGTTGGGCGCTAGCGACGGCGGGTGGCGAGCGTCTCTCGCACCCGCTCGATCGCCTCGTCCAGATAGGTCTGATCGATCTCACATCCGAGAAAGCTGACGCCGAGGTTGGCGCACGCCACCGCGGTGCTCCCCAGTCCCAGAAACGGGTCCATGGCCAGTTGCACCCGGTCCACGCCATGGACCTTGAGGCACTGGCGTGGAAGCTTGGGGGGAAACGTCGCCGGGTGGGGACGGTCGCGCCGGCGGTTCTGGATGGTGCGATAGGGAATAAACCAGGTGTTGCCCCGGCAGCGGAGGTCGTCTCCAGCGGCCGCCCAGCGCGAGACGTTCGACTTGTCTTGATAGGGCACGCCGATCGCGCGACGTGAAAGTGGCGTGCGGCCGGCGGGGCTGAAGTGGAAGATGAATTCGTGGCACTCATTGAGAAACCGATCGCTGTTGATCGGCTTGTAGTGGCCCACGGCCAGATCCCGGTCAAGGCCTGCCCGGGAGCCGGCATCCTCTTGCTCGACGACGATCGACTTGATCCAGTGGATGGTGTTCTGCAACACCAGATGACGTCTCGCGGTCTGAGCCACGTCCAGTGCCGTCCAGGGACGCGTCGGCGCCGAGCCCACGTTCAGGAAGAGTGAGCCTGCAGGGGTCAACGCGGTGGCGGCCGCCTTGATCCAGCGGTCGGTCCACGCCTGATAGTTCTCTGCCGGCAAGGTGTCGTCGTAGCTCCGGTACCGGACGCCGAGGTTATACGGGGGGGACGTGACGATGGCGTCAACGCGAGAGTCCCCCAGGCGCGCGAAGAGTTCGAGGGCGTCGTCGTGATAGAAGCGCAGCGTCGCGCGACCGGCGCGCAGGGAAGCGTACGGAGTGGGGAGCCGGCGTGAGGCCACGGGTGGGCGCTATTCTGGGGTGCGGACCGAAGGCCGTCAAGGCATGGCGAGGAGCCGGAGCCTGAAATTTCGTTCGAATCTGATACACTCGCCGCTGATTTTGCCCGCCAACGAGATGTCATCGCGATGGACTGAGCAGGGGCGCGCCCTGCGGGCGCTCGGTGTCGTTGCCGCGGTCCTCGCGCTCTTCGGCGTGGGCCTTGGTGCGATTGAGCATCGAGCCGCCCCCCACGAACCACGGTCACCAGTCACGGCGTGGGAAGAGACGCTCCGGGCGCCCCAGTCCGAGGCGCGGCCGGTGTCCCGGTTGCCGGTACCTCGGGTGCGTGCCCAGGCCGCGATCATCTTCGACCCGGTCAGCGGTGAGACGCTGTGGGAACGCAACTCCCGCGACCTGCGATCGATCGCGAGCATCACGAAGGTCATGACCGTGATGCTCTTTCTCGAGGGCGATCCGGATCTGACCCGTGACGTCGTCATTTCTCGACAGGACGTCCGACGCGCCTCGACCACCTATCTGCGGCGCGGCGAGCGGGTCACGCTGCGCGACCTGGTGCATCTGGCGCTGGTGGCTTCCGACAATGCGGCCGCGCGAGCCTTGGCGCGCGTCTCGCCGTGGGGGACGAAGCGATTCATAGCGAGAATGAACGCGATGGCCGCTGAACTCGGACTCGAGCAGACACGTTTCGCGGATCCGTCCGGGCTGCACGAAGGAAACGTGTCGTCAGCCTATGACGTGTCGAAGCTCATCTCGGCCGCCAGCAAAGAGGCGGTGGTCGCCGAGATCATGCGGAAGCGGGCCTACGACATCCGGACCAGCCGTCGGACACGCACCATACGGAGCACGAATCGACTGCTTGGTACGCGAGTCGACGTGATGGCCGGCAAGACGGGCTATATCGACGAGGCCGGTTACTGCCTGGCGACGCTGGTGCAGCTTGCCGACGGACGGTCGGTGTCGGTCGTGGTGTTGGGCGCGCGGTCGAATTCTGGACGGTTCGCCGAAGCCCGCCGCCTGGTGGATTGGCTCTCGACGAAAGCCACCGTACTGCTGACCTCGGCCGCCGAATAGCCCGGTCTCGCATGGCCGACGCCATGCCCTCTCCTACATCTCTGTCCGTGCTGATGGTTGCGTCCGAGGCGCAGCCCTACGCCAAGACCGGCGGTTTGGCCGACGTGGTCGGCGCCTTGGCCCCGACCCTGGCGTCGTGTGGTCACCGGGTGTCGGTGGTGATGCCGCACTACCGCGAGGTCGGACCGATAACGGGAGCCACCGAGCGACTGGCGGTGACGCTCGGCGCCGAGACGTGGCAGCTGAGCCTGACTCGGGTCGATGTCGACGAGCGGTTGCGTTGGGTGTTCATCGGGTGCGATCCCCTGTATGACCGAGACGGGCTCTACGGCGATCGGGACGGAGACTTTCCCGACAATTTCATCCGGTTCGGGCTGCTGGCCAAGGCGGCGATCGCCTGGGCCGAGCACGTGGGCGAGACGCCGAGCGTGGTACATGTCCACGATTGGCAGGCCGGGCTCGTGCCCGTCTGGCTCCGCACCGTCGCGGGGCCGTTGGCCGAGGTGCCAACGCTGGTCACCATCCACAACCTGGCCTACCAAGGGCTGTTCCCGGCAGAGACGCTCGGGGCCCTGGGGCTGCCCGCGGAACTGTTCTCCATCGATGGTCTGGAGTTCTGGGGGCAGATCAGCTTCTTGAAGGGGGCGATTGCGTTCGCCGACGGCATCACGACGGTCAGCGAGACCTATGCGCGCGAGATCCTGGGCGCCGACCAGGGTGAGGGCCTGGATGGACTGCTGACTCATCGTCGGGACGTGCTGAGCGGCATCCGGAACGGCATCGACGTCGACACCTGGAACCCGGCCACGGATCCGTTCCTGCCGGAGCCGTTTTCAGCGGACGACCTGAGCGGAAAGCGGGCGGCCAAAGCAGCTCTCCTGGAGCGTTTTGGTCTACCAACCGACGAGGCGGCGCTGACTCGACCACTGATCGGCATGGTGTCCCGCATGGTGGACCAGAAGGGGCTCGATCTCATTTGGGACGCCCGCACGCGGCTCTCGTCGCTCGACGTGAGCATCACGGTGGTGGGCACTGGCGCCTCGCACTATCAGGGGATGTGGCAGGAGCTGGCGGCGGAACAGCCGGCGCGGGTTGGCGTACTGGTGGGGTTCGACGAGGCGCTGGCTCATCTCGTAGAAGGAGGGGCTGACCTCTTCCTGATGCCGTCGCGCTACGAGCCGTGCGGTCTGAACCAGATGTACAGTATGCGCTACGGAACGGTGCCGGTCGTCCGGGTCACGGGCGGCCTGGCCGACACCGTGACGGCGTATGACGCGGCCACCGGCGCCGGGACGGGGTTCGTGTTCCATTCCTACCGGGCCGACGCCATGGTGGAGGCGATCGAGACGGCGCTCAGCGTCTATCGGGGTGGCGACCGGTGGCGTGCGATCCAGCGGCAGGGCATGCGACAGGATTTATCCTGGGACGTCTCGGCTCGCGCCTATGTCCAAAGATACAGGGATGTCATCGAGCGCCGGCAGAGGGCCGGCAGGGCGGGGTAACGCCTCGCAAGGAGTGTAGACGGATGCGCAACGTGATCATCATCGGGTCCGGACCGGCCGGGCTCACGGCCGCCCTCTATGCCGCCCGCGCGAATCTCGCGCCGCTGGTGATCGAGGGGTTGGAGTCTGGCGGGCAGCTGATGCTGACGACGGCGGTGGAGAACTTCCCTGGCTTTCGGGACGGCATCATGGGCCCGGAGCTGATGGGGGAGATGCGGGCCCAGGCCGAACGCTTCGGCACCGAAGTCATGGCGGGAGATGTGACCGGGGTGGAGCTCGGGGAGCCGCCCTTCACGGTCCACCTCGGTCAGGAGGCGCTCCAGGCCAAGGCGCTGATCATCTCGACCGGGGCCTCGGCCCGTCTGCTGGGGCTGCCATCCGAGCGCACGCTCATGGGCCACGGGGTGTCGACCTGCGCCACCTGCGATGGGTATTTCTTCCGCGAGAAACCGATCATCGTGGTGGGTGGCGGAGATTCGGCGCTGGAAGAGGCGACCTTCCTGACGAAGTTCGCGTCCCACGTCACCGTCGTGCACCGACGGGAGGAACTCCGCGCCTCGAAGATCATGCAGGACAAAGCGTTCGCGAACCCGAAGATCTCCTTCGAGTGGAACAGTGAACTTGCCGAGGTCAAGGACGTCGAGAAGGGCGTGGTGACCAGCGCCGTCCTGCGTCACACCCAGACCGGCGAGACGAAGGAGCTAGGGGTCGAGGGCGTGTTCATCGCTATCGGCCACACCCCCAATACCTCGCTCTTCACCGGCCAGCTGGATCTCGACGAGAACGGCTACATCGTCGCAGGCACCGGCACGCGGACGACCGTGCCCGGCGTCTTTGCCTGTGGAGACGTGCAGGACCACGTCTATCGCCAGGCAATCACGGCCGCCGGCACCGGGTGCATGGCCGCGATCGACGCCGAGCGCTACCTGGAGTCCCAGGAATAGCGACACGGCTTCCCAGGAAACCTAGTCGATCCAGCCGCCGCCCAGGACGGTGTCGCCGGCGTAGAACACGACCGCCTGACCAGGCGAGACGGCGGTTTGCGGTTCGTCAAAGTGAACCGCCACGCGGGCGCCGTCGAGGGCGTCGACCTGAGCGGGGGCGTCGGGATGACGGTGACGGATACGAGCGGTCACTCTGCCGCCTGGCGGCGCGGCGCCGGCGATCCAGTTCACCCGCGACGCGGTCAGGTCCAGGCGCTCGAGGGCCGCGCGCGGGCCGACCGTGATCTCCTGCTCCTGGGCATCGATATCGACGACATACAGCGGAATCGGTGCGGAGACCCCAAGCCCCTTCCGCTGGCCGACCGTATAGCGGTGGATTCCGCCGTGCCGTCCGATCTGCTGCCCGTCCAGGTCACGGATCGGCCCTGCCGCTGCCGCGTCCGGCGCCAGCGATTCGACTAGCCCTGCCGCGTCTCCGTTTGGCACGAAACAGAGCTCCTGACTGTCCGGCTTCTCCGCCACGGCCAGTCCGAGCTCGCGTGCCGCGTCGCGCACCTCGGACTTCCGCATCTCTCCCACCGGGAACAGGGCGCGGGCGAGCTGTGACTGCGTCAACGTGAACAGAAAGTAGCTCTGGTCCTTGGACGCGTCGATGCCCCGTCGAAGCTCGACCCGGTCCGTGTCCTCGGCCAGGCACAGTCGGGCGTAGTGGCCGGTGGCGACGCGGTCGGCGCCCAACGCCTCTGCCCGCTCGAGCAGGTGCGTGAACTTCAGGTCGCCATTACATTGCACACACGGGATGGGCGTTCGGCCACGGGTGTACTCGTGCACGAAGGTCGAGACCACCGTGTCGTTGAACGCTCGCTCGAAGTTCATGACGTAATGCGGAATGCCAAGCGTCGCCGCCACCCGTCGCGCGTCCTGCAGGTCGTCGAGCGAGCAGCAGCCGCCGAACTTCTCGTCGGCGGCGCGCTGGTCGTAGAGCTGCATCGACAGCCCGATGACGTCGTGCCCGTCGGCGACCAGCCGCGCCGCAGCGACTGACGAGTCGACACCGCCCGACATTGCTACGACGACCCGCATCGCTAGCCTCGCGCGCCGGCCGGCTTTCGGGCGCCAGAGACGGCGCGCAGCCGCGAGACGATACCTGGCAGGAGGTCCAGAACGCGGTCGATTTCGCTGGTGGAGTTGCCCAGGCCAAGGCTGAAACGGATGGAGTTCTGCGTGCGGTGCGGCGAGAAACCCATTGCGCGCAGCACGTGAGAGGGCGACAGGGTGCCGGAAGAACAGGCCGACCCGGTCGACACGGCCACGCCGTCGAGGTCAAGCGCGATCAACAGCGACTCGGCTTCTACGCCGTCGAAGCTGAGGTTGGACGTATTGGCGACGCGCCGAGCCGGGTCGCCGTTGACCTGCGTGCCGGATATCGTCGACAGGACGCCCCGCTCCAGCCGATCCCGCAGACCGGACAGTCGAGCTATCTCGGTGGCCTGTTTCTCGAGCGCGAGGCGGGCCGCTACGCCCAGGCCGATGAGGCCGGGCACGTTCTCGGTGCCGGCCCGACGGCCGCGCTCCTGCTTGCCGCCCGTGAGCTGGCTGCGGAGCGACGTGCCGCGGCGTACCCACAGGGCGCCGACCCCCTTCGGCCCGTTGAACTTGTGTCCCGAGAGCGAGAGCAGGTCGACGTCCAGCGCGCCGACATCGACCGCGATCTTGCCGATGGACTGCACCGCGTCGGTGTGCAGCAGCGCGCCGCGCGCATGGACCAGCGGCGCCAGCTCGGCGATCGGCTGAATCGTCCCGATCTCGTTGTTGGCGTGCATGACCGAGACGAGGGCCGTGTCGTCAGTGAGCGCCGCCGCGACCCGATCCGGATCGACGACGCCGGTGTGGTCGACGCCGACCAGGGTGACCGTCCACCCGGTTCGCTCCAGAGCCTTGAGGGTATGGAGGACCGCCTCGTGCTCGATCGCGGTCGCCACCAGGTGACGTCTCGAGGTCTGGGCGTCGGCGACGCCGCGAATCGCGAGGTTGTCCGATTCTGATCCCCCGGTCGTGAACACCACCTGCGTCGGCTCAGCTCCGAGCAGCTCGGCCACGGCGCTTCGGGCGCCGTCGAGCGCGGTCTTGGATGCCTGCCCCACGCCGTGGATGCTCGACGGATTCCCGAACAGCTGTCGCTGCGCTGCATCGACGGCGTCAGACACGGCGGGGGCCACCGGTGTGGTGGCGTTGTGATCGAGGTAGATCGTACTCACGAAGTGATTGTACCAGCGCGACGCGTGGCCGGGCGGCGGGTCAGTGGACACTCCTCGCGGGGCTCTCGTATACTGAGCCCGATCGTGGTGGCACGCCACGTGGCCTAGCCGCCTGTTGGGCCCGGAGATCAATCATGTGGAAGCGGGAAGAGGCCTCTAAGCCCCTGGTGCCGCCTGCGCAGGCGGCGGCGCCGAGCGGGCGACCCGGTGGCCTGGCGGCGGGCCGTGACATCGTCAACATCGGCAAGTCCGTCGTGATCAAGGGCGATCTCAGCGGGAGTGAGGACCTCACGATCGAGGGTCATGTCGAAGGCAAGATCGAGCTGAAACAGCACGTGCTGACCATCGGTCCGCACGGCCGGATCCGCGCCGAGGTCTTTGCCAAGTCCGTGGTCATCCTGGGTCAGGTCATCGGTAACATCGCCGCGACCGACAAAGTGGCCATTCGCGACAACGGGTCGGTGGAAGGTGACATTGCCGCGCCGAAAGTGGCGATCGCCGAGGGCGCGAAGTTTCGAGGCGGCATCGACATGAACCAGCAGGGTGCCGGCGCCGGCGCGGAGAAGGGCCAGGCTCAGCCCAGGGCTGGTCAGGACGCCGCGAGCGGCAAAGGCGGAAAGGCCGCCGAGCAGAAGGCCGCCTCGGCCGACGACGGGGCAAAGAAGGCAGATTCCGAAGCCGCGGCCGCGGCCCAGTGACGGTCGGCCACCGGCCGACGGTACTGCCGCGGTGGCCCGACCGACCAGGTTCACGACATGGCTCGTCCGACCGTCGCACTCCTGACTGATTTCGGCACGCGGGACCACTACGCCGGCACCATGAAAGGCGTGGTACTGGGTATCTGTCCAGACGCCGCGCTTGTCGACATCAGCCACGACATCCCGCCGCACGACCTGCAGTTCGCGGCACTTGAGCTGGCTGCCGCCTGCCCGTACTTCCCGTCCGGCTCCGTCTTTGTGGTCGTTGTCGACCCGGGAGTGGGGTCGGCGAGGCGAGGAGTGGCCGCCGAGGCTGGAGACTATCGTTTCGTGGCGCCAGACAACGGTGTGCTGACGGCCGTGTTTCAACGCATGCCGCCGAAGCGGGTGGTCGAGTTGACCGAGCGACGCTACGCCCGTCCCACCGTGAGTCGCACCTTCGAAGGACGGGATCGGTTTGCGCCGGCTGCCGCCTGGCTGGCGAAGGGGATCCAGCTCTCGGCGCTGGGACGTCCGTTGTCCGAGTACACCCTGCTGGATATCCCGGTGCCCACGGTCGAAGATGACGGAGTGTATGGGGCCGTGCTGCGCGTGGACCGGTTTGGCAATCTCGTGACCAATATCGACCGCCGCGAGTTCGACCGGGTTGCGGCGAGCGGAGCCATCGAGATTGATGTCGGCGGCCACTCGGTCGCCCGCCTCGTCGAGACATACACGGATATCGCCGAGGGGGAGGTGAGCGCCCTGTTCGGGAGCACCGATCACCTCGAGATCGCGGCCAATTCATCGAGCGCAGGCGACCAGCTCGGCGTCACCCTTGGAGTTGAGGTCCGAGTTCTTCGCGCCTAACCGGGCAGGCCACGCCGATTTCGCCCGGGCGGCCGACGTCGTCCGGGGCCACTCACACCCGACGGATCGAACAGCATGAACGACAGCGCACACGCCTCTCTGGGATTCGACCTCACCTCCGCCTTCCTGGAGGTGGTCGAGCAAGCCGCTATTGCGTGCGCCCATACCATGGGCCAGGGCGATCGGCATCACTCTGACCAGGTTGCGGTCGAATCGATGCGTGACACGCTCGATCGAGTGCCGATCGACGGCCGTGTCGTGATCGGTGAAGGCGAACGCGACGAGGCGCCGATGCTCTACATCGGCGAGCCGGTCGGCATGGCGCACGCGAAGTCATCGAGCCGTGGGGGGCCCTTCGTCGAGGTCGACATCGCGGTCGACCCGCTCGAGGGCACCAATTTGTGCGCGACCGGCGATGCGAACGCGATCGCCGTGCTCGCCGCGGCGGAACGCGGCGGTCTGCTCCATGCTCCCGACATCTACATGGAGAAGCTCGTTGTTGGACCGAGCTCGAAGGACGCGGTCTCCCTTGACGCGCCGGTGGCGGAGAACCTGGCCGGCATCGCGAAGTGTCTGGGACGGAAGGTGGAGGACCTGGTGGTGATCGTCCTCGATCGGCCACGCCACGAGCAGCTGATCGCGGACATTCGCGACGCAGGCGCACGTATCCGACTGATCGGGGACGGCGACCTGTCAGCTGGGATCTCGGCGGCGGTTCGTGGCAGTGGCGTCCATGCCGTGATGGGAACCGGCGGCGCGCCCGAGGGCGTGCTCGTGGCGGGCGCCATGCGGTGTCTGAACGGTGAGATCCAGGCGCGACTGGTGGTGGATACGCCAGAGAAAGAAGAGCGCTGCCGCGAGATGGGTATCACCGAGATGTCGAAGATCTACCGCTCGGCCGATCTGGCCTGTGGGCGCAAGATCCTCTTCGCGGCGACCGGGGTCACGGATGGCACATTGATGAAGGGCGTGCGCTTCTTCGGCGACGGAGTGCGGACCAGTTCACTGGTGATGCAGTCCGAGCCGCAGCGGGTGCAGTTCATCGACACTATCCACCTGGAAGGGCGCGACAACGTCAAGATCCAGTTCTAGGTTTCTCGGCGAGGGTCTCGTCTAGCGGCATTGCGACCTCAGTCACAGACCGCCAGTCTGTTCCTTCGGTCGCGCCTTGCCAGACGAGACCCTCGCCAAGAAGCCGTGAGTACGGGCACGCTGCCACAGGGACGGAGTGTGCGTTGCTGAGCAAATGTCCTGGAAACGGCCCTTGCTCTGGCCGTCGGCCGCCAAAGCCCGATAAGATTAGGTACAGGTCTCGATCCGACCGATCGGGCCCCTGGGAGAGTCGTGCGTAGATCACGGTTCAGCTCCGTCGTGGCCGTCTTGAGCACGCTATGCGTGTGGTTGGCCTCGGCGTCCGCCTTCGCTCAGCCCGAGGCGCTCGACGATGGCGCGCCGCTAGCCTACCGGCACCAGCCCAGGGTGCTGTTCGCGAACCAGACGGCGGACATCGAGGTTGTCTTCGAGATCCTGGGCGATGTCGACGAGGTGACGTTCCGCCGGAACGTCCCGTCGCTCCCCGGGGGATTCACGACCGAGCGCTGGGCGCGTCAAACGACCCGTTCGGTTGACGGCCGGCTCGTCAGCGTGTTCGGGGCGCGTTATGAGTCGGCGATTCTTGCGGATCTGGTCGTGTACCCCCATGGCAACGACTTTCCGCAGGTACCGCTCGGCCGGGTCAGCATCCCGGGACGGGACGGTGACCCGCCGGTCGTCTGGCTCAGGCTGGCGCCCTCGAACCTGCCCGAGGCACCCATACAGATACTTGGCGCCGAGGCGCAGTACGCGAGTCACGTCGTTAATCTCGTGGTGCCCGGCTTCGGTGACACCCGCGTGCTCGGCGGCGCCGACGCCTTCGCCGTCCAGCAGGCGGCAACGACGTTCTATCGGTACTTTATCGACGCGTACGAAACGCTCGCGTTCCTGCCCTCGGTGTCGCCGTTCCTGGAGCATGACGGACTCCATCAGAACGTCTGGAACGACACAACCGGCATCGGGATGGAAGCAGTCGACCAGCGGGCCGACTTCGGCAGCGATACGCTTCGGTCCGTCCAGGTCTATCCAGCGGGGTTTGGAGGCCATCAGGCGACGCTTTTGCGCCAGCTTGGGTACCAGTGGGGCGACGAGTCGAATCTGGCGTCGATCGCCGGGGTCGTCCCAGCCGGTCGCGAGCCGGGCCGACACACCCCGCTCGTCGATGGCGGTGCGACGCTCCTCGGGGCGGTGCTGCTCGGGACACGAGCGGTGGAGTTCGTCGATGGCGTGCCGCGGATCGTTCGCAGTTCCGCCCCGGTGGCCTACCACCCCCTCCAGCAGTATCGGATGGGGCTGCTCGGGGTGGACGGCGTGCCGGACGTTCGGGTGTTCACCGAACAGGAGCAGTTCGGAGACGATGCGTCGGCGCCACAGGTCGGAACGGAAGTGCGCGGAGATTGGGTGACGGTCGGCGTGAACGATCTCCTGGCTGCGCTCGGTACCCGCGAGGGGCCCATCTTCGAGCGCTGGCGACAGGCGTTCGTCGTGGTCTCTGACGAGCTTATCTCACAACGCGAGATGGACTTTTTCAACTTCTACGCCAGGCGCGCAGGCGCGTCGGAGGGAACACGCTCGGTCGATGGGTTCGGGTCATTCTCCGAAGCCACCGGCGGCGCGATGACCTTGGCCACCGATATCGTCGCCCCCGGGGGAGAGGCCGAGGCCGCGGGGGGCGCGGTGTCCGATGTCCCGTTCGGTGCCGGGGACTGGCGCGGGATCGTCTTCGACGAACCGGTGCCCAGCGTGTTGAATGCGGGCGAAACGCTGACCCTGACCGGCAGCATCGACCCGGACACCCTGCCTGGGAGTCACCAGTTCATCATCCTCCGGCTTGCCAGACACGGCGACCCGGCGTCGGACGCTCGCACGGTCCAGGCCACGATCAGCGGGGGACGGTTCACCCTTCCGTTGAGTCTGGCGGGTGCGCCCGCGGGTGCCTACACGGTCGATCTGTTCGTGTACGACGACGCCAGCGGCCCGGCGTTGCCAGCCGGCTCGCTGACCCCCCTCCAGGTGCGGTAGCTGCCGTGACCACGAAGGTCCGGCTCAGCCACCAGCCGACGGCGGAGCCGTTCGCCCAGGCCGCGGCCGTGCTCGCCGCCGACGGGATCGTCGCCTACCCGACCGACACCCTCTATGCGCTCGGCGTCGACCCGCGACGGAACGACGCGGTCGAGGCATTGTGCGACATGAAGGAGCGGGGCGCGGGCGCCGGCTTGCCGTTGATCGCCGGCAGTCTCGAGCAGGTCGAGGCGTCTCTCGGGCCGCTCTCGGCGCTTGGTCGACAGCTGGCCGAGCGCTGGTGGCCGGGTCCCCTGACGCTGGTCTATTCCCCCGCGGTCCTGCTGGCGGAGGCGGTCCACGCTCCCGACGGCAGTCTCGCGGTTCGTGTGCCCGCCAGCGAGGCGGCGCGCATGCTGGCCGTCGCACTCGGTCATCCGGTGACCTCGACTAGCGCCAACCGCCGGGGCGCGAGGCCGGCCCAGGATGCCGACGCGCTGGCGCGCGAGCTGGGCCCGGAGATCCGGCTGCTGCTCGAGCATCCCACGCCGCTCGAAGGCGCTCCATCGACGATCGTGGACGTGCGGACCGAGGCCCCGACGCTGCTTCGCGCGGGCTCGGTGCCGTGGGAGCGCGTGCTACAATCCACGCGTGCTTGAGGGCGGCGGAGGACCTGGAAACGGGGCGTCAGCGGACGGCACAGGCGTTGCCCTCGCCTCACCCCACCTCACGATAACCATGCTCGACGGAGGGTCGCCCCGGTGGCGGCCGCTCCTGGTCGCGGTGTGCGCCGTCGCGGTACTCGTTGCCGGCTGTGCCACGCGTGCGCCGGTGGTCACGGCGCCAAGTTTCCCCGACTTTCCGTTCCCGACGGTGCCGGCCGAGCTCGCCGGCTCGCCGGCCGCGCGTGAGCACGAGCGGGGATGGGCGCTACTTCAGGCAGGAGATCTGGAGGGGGCAAGACGCGCGTTCCAGGCGGTCCTGGCATCGAGCCCGGGGTTCCATCCCGCCGACGCCGGGGTCGGTTATGTCGGGCTTGCCGCGGGTGCGGTGGATGAGGCGGTCGCGGGGTTCGATCGGGCATTGGCCTGCAGCGCAGCCTATGTCCCGGCGTTGCTTGGCCGCGGCGAGGCGCTGTTGCGTGCCGACCGGACCGACGAGGCGGTGCAAAGCTTCGAGGCGGCGCTGGCGGCGGATCCGACCTTGACGGACCTACGTCCGCGGGTGGCCGAGCTTCGGTTCAGCTCGTTGATGGAGCAGGTGGCTGAGGCTCGCATGGCGGCCGAGGCAGATCGCGACGAAGAGGCGCGCGCCGCCTACAAACGGGTCATCAGAGCCTCGCCCGAGAGTGGGTTTCTGTATATCGAGCTGGCCCAGATCGAACGGCGAGCGGGGGACCGAGCGTCGGCGTTGTCACGCCTCGAACAGGCGGTCACGCTCGACCCGTCGGCGGGCGGCGCCTGGCTGCTGATGGCCGACATCCTGCTCGAGGAAGGGGCGCTGGATCAGGCGGAAGCGGCGCTGCTGCGTGCTGATGCGGTGGAGCCGGGGCCGGAGGTCGATCGCCGGTTGGCCATCGTGGAGGAGCGTCGCCGTCTCGACGCGCTGCCCACGGAGTTCCGGGCGATCGCCGATGCCGAGGAACTGTCCCGCGGTGAGCTGGCGGCCCTGATCGGGGAGGGGTTCGCCTCCGAGCTCGAGATCGCGGCGGCTGGTCGGACAGCGATCATCACCGATGCACGCAGTCACTGGGCCTACGGGTGGGTCATCTCGGTCGCTCAGGCCGAGGTGATGGATGCGGACACCAACTACCGGTTCTTGCCTGACCAGCCGGTCAGCCGGGCGCTCCTGGCCGATGTCATCATGCGGCTGCTGTCGGTTGCCGGGCCTGCCGGGGACGAGGGGCCGCCGCGGATCAGCTTCTCCGATCTGGCCCCGGGCCATCTGAGCTATCCGGCGGCCGCGGGTGCCGTGGCGGCGGGGGTGCTCGACCCCCTGGAACGCAACAGCTTCCAGCCCGCGCGGACGGTCAGCGGCGCCGAGGCGATTCGGGCGCTGAGTCGTCTGGGCGCTCTGCTCGAGAACTGAACACCTGACGATGTCAGCCCTTACGGTCGCCAATCAGCTTACGCTCCTGCGCATGTTGCTGATTCCGGCGCTGGTCATCCTGGTGTTGTACGGGAACAACGGCTGGGCGCTGGTCGTGTTCATCGTGGCCGGAGTCACCGACGGCCTCGACGGCATGCTCGCGCGGTGGTGGGGGCAGCGTACCAGCCTGGGGGCGCTGCTTGACCCGATGGCCGACAAACTGTTGGTCCTCTCGACCTTCGTGGTCCTCAGCCTGCCGGAGCTCGACTTGCCGAACCAGTTTCCGGTCTGGCTGACCGTCCTCGTGATCAGTCGTGACGTGATCATCGTCGTGACGGCGGCCATCGTGCATTTTTCTCTGGGACACCGAACGTTCACGCCAACCCTGCTCGGAAAGGCCACGACGTTCGTCCATATCCTCGGCGCCACGGTGGCGCTCTTCCTGAACTGGCGAGGGCATACGTCGGTGGTGTTCGAACTCGCAATCTATGCGACGTTGGCCATTACGCTGGCCTCGGGTCTGCACTACATCTTGCACGCAACACGCACGCTAGGTGACAGCGGCTGACGACGGGCGTCCGGGAGGAGACGGCGGCTGGCTGGCAATCAAGGCGGCCGCTATGCTTGGTGCACGACGGGAGACACCGACATGTTCAAGAAACGCGCGGGAGATGTCGGATCGGCCAAGGACCAGGGGGCCGAGCTACAGGAGCTGATCGACACGGCGCGCGAGGATTGGGCCGCGCTCAGCACCATACTCACGTAGATCGAGCTGCATGGCTCCAAGCTGTCGACCCTGGGGCGATCCCCGCAGGACGTGAACGACAAGGCAGGCGGAGCAGCCGGCAAGATGGACGGGCTGACCAAGCGGCTGTCGACGCTCGAGTCGCGGGCGACCGGCCTCGAGGAGGTCGAGCAGCGGATTGACACCCTCCAGGGCGCCGCCGAGCCGGCGGAGTCCGACAGCCAGTCCGCGTGACCGACGGCCTCAGACCGAGGCCAGTTTCGTTCGGAAGTACTCGATCGTGTGGGTCAGCCCATCAGCGAGTGCGACAGATGGGTGCCACTCGAGGAGCGTCTGGGCGCGGGTGATATCCGGCTGACGTACCTGCGGGTCATCTTCGGGGAGTTCCCGGTGCACGATGCGGCTCGACGAGCCGGTGAGCCGCAGGATCTCCTCGGCAATTTGCAGTATGGTCATCTCCTGCGGATTCCCGATATTCACCGGATCATTGGTCTCGGAATCCATCAGCCGCAGGATGCCCCCGACCAGGTCGGTGATGTAGCAGAAGCTGCGGGTCTGGCTCCCATCTCCGTACACCGTTAGCTCTTCACCTTGGAGCGCCTGCGCTATGAAGTTCGGGACGGCACGGCCGTCGCGGACCCGCATGCGTGGGCCGTAGGTGTTGAAGATGCGGACGATCTTGGTGTTCAGCCCGTGATAGCGATGGTAGGCCGTGGTCATGGCCTCGGCGAACCGTTTGGCCTCGTCGTAGACGCCGCGGGGACCGATCGGGTTCACGTTCCCCCAGTAGGTCTCTTTCTGTGGGTGCTCGAGGGGGTCGCCGTAGACCTCCGAGGTCGAGGCGAGCACGAAGGTGGCTCCTTTGGCCTTGGCGAGGCCCAGCGCCTTATGGGTGCCCAGGGCGCCCACCTTGAGCGTGGGAATCGGCAACTCGAGATAGTCGATCGGGCTCGCCGGGCTGGCCCAGTGCAGGACGTAGTCGACCGGTCCATCCAGGTATATGTAGTTGGTGACATCGTGCTCGATGAAATGGAAGTCATGGTTCGCCAGGTGGGCGATGTTGGCGACGTCGCCGGTCAGTAGGTTGTCTATGCCGACCACCGAATGTCCGCGCTGGAGGAGTGTTTCGGCGAGGTGCGAACCGATGAAGCCGGCGGCCCCGGTGATGACGATACGTGCGCTCATGATGTTGGACATCGGAGCACCGGCGGGGAGCGGTCGTTAGTACGCGTGCCGGTGGAAGAAGCCGCGCAGCACCGTCAGCCACAGGATCTTGAAGTCCAGCCCCACTGACCAGTGCTCGATGTAGTAGAGGTCGTACTCGATACGTTTCTCGATGGAGGTGTCGCCTCGCCAGCCATTGACCTGTGCCCAGCCGGTCATCCCGGACTTCACTTTGTGGCGAAGCATGTACTGCGGGACGCGCTCCTTGAATTTCTCGACGAAGAAGGGCCGCTCAGGGCGGGGGCCGACCAGCGACATCTCGCCCCGGACGACATTCCACAGCTGGGGGAGCTCGTCCAGGCTGAAGCGTCGCAGGACCCGGCCCACAGGGGTCCGGCGGGGGTCGTTCTTCCTGGTCCATACCGGTCCGGTGTCCCGCTCGGCATCTTCTAGCATCGATCGGAACTTGTAGACGCTGAATGACCGTCCGTCGAGCCCCATCCGCTCCTGTCGGTAGAACACGGGTCCAGGGGATGTGGACTTGATCAGGGCGGCGATGAGGGCGAACGGGCCCGCGAGCCCCACGAGAGCGACCGCGGCGATACCGACATCCATCACGCGCTTGACGACGCTGTTGAGGCCCTGCAGGGGCACGTCGTTGATGTTGATGATGGGGACACCGTCCAGATCCTCGAGCCGGGCCCGAAGCGCGATGACCTGGAGCAGGTCCGGCACGACCTTGACGTCGATCACTTCGCGATTCGCGATCTCGATCAGCTCGAGCATCTTGACGTGCTCGTCGAGGGGCAGCGCGATATAGAGCTGGTCGACCTGTTCCCGGTGAAGAAGCTCGCCGACTTCCGAGAGCGTGCCCAGGAGGGGGAGCCCCCGATAGCCCAGATGGTCGCCGCCGGCGCGGTCGTCGACGAAGCCAATCACGCGGTAGCCCAGCTCGCCGTGCTGGAGCATCTTGTCGACCACGTGGCGGGCTCCGTCGCTGGTGCCCGCAATCAGAATCCGTTTGAGTCCTTCTCCGCTCCGCCAGCGTCGCTCCAGCACGGCCCGGACGGCGGCGCGCGAGGTGTAGCAGACGCTGACATTCAGGCCGAGAAAGAGCCCCCAGACGAGGCGGGAGACCTCATAGGCGCCCTGCGCCTTCAACTCGGGCGGAACCAAGTAGGCCTGATAGAACAGGGTCCCGGTTAAGCCGAGCACCACCGCAATGAGGCTGCCGACGAGGACCGCGAAGAAGTCATCCACCCGGGAACGCACGCGTCCCAGCCGATAGGCGCCGAGCATCCAGAGCCCGAGCGGGAGCAAGGCGCCCAGAAACGGCGCCAACTGGACGTACTGCGACAGCGGAGGCTGGCCCTTGGGGATGTCGATGAGGTTGGTTTCGAAGCGGAGGAAGTAGGCGAACAGGAACATGCCGATCCCCGTCAGCCCATCGAGGATGGCTTGAGTCACGGCGAGCGTTCGGTCTCTCCGGATCATGCTCCGACCTCCACCGGTTGCGCCATCAGCGCCTCGACCTCCCTCCTGAGGCCTTCCTGAAACCTCGGCCGCGAGAACCGCTCGGCGTGGCGTCTGATCGCGGCTTCGTCAAGGCGCCGAGCGCGAAGGCGCGCGATCCCGTCAGCCAGGGCCTCCGAGGTCATCTCCTCGACCAGCACGCCGGTCTCGCCGTCTGCGACGGTCTCGCAGGCGCCCCCTTCACCAAGTGCCACAACCGGTCGGCCACACGCTTGCGCCTCGACCGGCACGATGCCGAAGTCTTCCACCCCAGGAAGCAGCACGGCGGCGGCCCCTTGGTAGGCGGCGCGCACCTCGGCGTCAGGCAACGACCCGAGGAACGTCACCTCGGGGCCGGCGGCCCGCTGCAGTCTCGGGAGGTCTGGACCGGTGCCGACAATCCGGAGCGGCATCCCAACAGCGGCAGCGGCATCGATGGCCAGGTCCACGCGCTTGTACGGGACCAGGGCGGAGACGATGAGGAGGTAGCCTTCCGGGGCGTCGCCGCTGGGCTGAAAATATGCGGTGTCCACAGGTGGGTACACGACAGTCGGGTTCCGATTATAGTATCGGCGGATCCTTCCAGCAACATACTGAGAAATCGCCACATAGCGGTCGGCCCTGGTCGCCGTGGCGGCGTCCCAGCGAGCCAATCGGCTGAGCTCCCAGCGCAGTACGCGGCTGAGCCTCGTGCCGACGCGTTCGGGACCGAAGTAGGCGTCGAACTGATCCCAGGCGTAGCGCATCGGCGTGAAGCAGTAGCAGAGGTGGCGCGCTCGCCCGGGTGAAACCACGGACTTGGCCGCGCAGTGACTGGTGCTGATGACCAGGTCAACTTCGTCGAGGTCGAACTGCTCGATCGCGGTGGGAAACAGCGGGAGGAGGGCGCGATAGTACCGACCGACTCCCGGGAACCGCTGAAGGAACGAGGTCTGAACGCCGGACCCGACGATGGCGGACGACACCGAGCCTGGCACATGGAGCAAGGCGAAGCGCTCGGCTTCCGGGTATACCTCGCAGATGGCCTCAAGCGTGCGCTCGCCTCCCCGCATGCCGGTGAGCCAGTCATGCACCAGCGCGACGCGGCGGGCCGGGAGAGACGCCTGGGATCTCATTCGGCTCCGCCCACCTCGCGATAGATGGCCAGCACGCGACGGACCGACGCCTCCCACGAGAACTGGGCGGCGCGCTCACGCCCGCGAGCGATCAGCCTGGTCCGAGCTTCCTCGTCGGAGAGGAGCTGCGCCATGCCGTCCGCGATTGACTGCGGATCGTAGGGATCGATCAACAGGGCGGCGTCGTCGACGACCTCCGGGAGCGACGAAACGTTCGAGGTGAGCACCGGCGTGCCGGAGGCCATCGCCTCGAGCGGTGGCAGACCAAACCCTTCGTAGAGCGAGGGAAACACGAACGCGTCGGCCAGGTGATACAGGGACGCCAGAGTCTCCGCGCTCTGGAACCCGAGGAAACGCACGTGCTTGTGCAGGTTGAAGCGATGGACGGCTCGCCGGAGCTCGGCGTAACGCGAGATCTCGGAGCCGGTGATCAGCAGCTGGATATCGCCGAATCCCTCGCTCCGCAGTCGCGCGAAGCCGTCGATGAGGCGTTCGAGGTTCTTGTGCGGCTTGACGTTCCCCGAGTAGAGGAGAAAGCGGTCGTGCAGCTGATAGCGCTCACGAACGCGGTCCATCTGCTTGGCGTCCGGGGGGCTGCTGAAGCGGGAGTCGATGGCGTTGTAGGTGACGTCCACTTTGTTGGCGGGCACAGGGAAGAACCGTAGGATGTCCCGCTTCGAGGCTTCGGAGACGGTGAGGATACGTGCCGACCGGTTCGCGGCCAGCCAGAAGGAGACTCGCGCATACAGATGGGCCAGTCGACCCGGGAGGTACTGCGGGAACATCAGGTGGATGCAGTCGTGAATCGTGACGATGCTCCGGCACGGGGTCAGCGCCGGGAGGACGTAATGCGGCGCATGGAACAGGTCGGCACGGACGCGGGCGAGCTTGAGCGGGACCGTCAGCTGCTCGGACACCGAGTAGGTTGCCGACGGATCGGGAACGGGCCGGAAGTTTGGACCCAGCTGTTCGACCGATTCGCAGTCGCTACGGCGACACAGCAGGACGAACTCCGTCTCGCGGTCCAGCCGGGACAACCATCGGACGAGATTGCGAACGTAGGTGCCGATCCCGAAATCGTGGAGCTTTCTGACGTCTATGGCGATCCGCATCAAATCGGGAGAATTGTACCTCTCGGGTTCAGCCGGGCGGCTCCTGGGAGGCGGCGGGGAGCTGACCGCGTAGCCGCAAGTAGAAACGCAGCAGCCAATGCAGGCGGGGATGATGCTTGGCGTAGAAGGCCAGGTGGCTCCGTCGATAGGCATCCTGCGCGTGGGCGGGATCGTGTCGGCGGGACTGACCTCGCCGATGACGCACCTCGACCTCGGGGGTAAAGATGACGCGACCGCCTCCGGCCCGGATGGAGGCGCACAGGTCGACGTCCTCGGTATAGAGGAAGAAGCGTTCGTCCAGCCCGCCCGCGGCATCGAGCGCCGCGCGCGACACGAGAAGGCAGGCCCCGCTAACCCAGTCGACGTCCCGTCGCCGGGCCGCCCGTCGGTCGGCCAGCCAGGCGAGGAGCGGCAGGCGGCGGGCGTGTCCGACGCGAAGCAGCTTCTGCCAGATCTCGGCGGACGGTGAAAGCATCGGTCCGAACGAGATTTCCAGGCGGCCCTCCCCGTCGACGAGGCGGGGACCGACCACTGCCGCGCCAGGTTCCTCCTGGAGCACGGCCACCAGATGGTCGACGGCGCCTCCGGTCGGGAGCGCGTCGGGGTTCAGAAGCAGCACGAGCCGGCTTTCGGTCTCGGCCAGCCCCCGATTCACGGCCCGCGCGAACCCGAGGTTGTCGCCACTCTCGACCAGTGTCACCGACGGCCAGCCGGTTCGAACCGCCTCCGCGCTGCCATCCGACGAGGCGTTGTCGACGACGACGATGTCGTGAGGCAGGGCTGGGGGATCGGTGGTGAACTTGGACAAACAGCGGTCCAGGTCCGTCCTGGTGTTATAGCTCACGATGACGATGGTCAGCTCGCTCACCGCCCACCCGCCTCGTCCAGCACCGCCAGGGTTTCCGCCGCGGCCCGCTGCCAGGTGAAGAGCGGGAGGCGGGCTGCGGCCGCGGCGAGAGCGCGTTGCCGGGCCGTGTCGTCCTGCAGGAAGCACAGGAGCGCCGAGGCCACCGCGTCCGGGTCGTCGACCGGCACCCGCAAGGCGGCATCGCCATAGAGCTCACGGGCCACTGGCGTGTCGCCAACCACCACCGGGATGCCGGCGGCCATCGCCTCGAGCGGAGGAAGTCCGAAGCCCTCGTACTCGGAGAGGAATACGAAGACGCTGGCGCGCTGGTAGAGGGTTCGCAGCTCGGTATCGTCGACGTAGTCGCGAACCTGGACGCGACTCGTGATGCCGGCGCGCTCGGCAAGCCGGAGGGGGTCCTCCGGCGGGTGGGTGCGATTGGCGCCCACCAGCACCAGTTCGGCCGACGGATGGCGCCGTCCAACCTCGGCGAATCCATCGATGAGGACGGGAATGTGGCGCCGGTTGAAGATGGACCCGACGTAGAGCACCAGGGGCGTCCGAACGGCGTCGCCGGGCATGGTGGGCGTTCCGGCGCCTGACCAGACCACGCGGACGCGGGCGGCCGGTGTGCGGAAATGCGATACCAATTCGTCGCGCGTGAACTCCGAGACCGAAATGATCCGGTGCGCGCGGCCGGCCGACTGTCGGGTCAGCCAGCGTCGGCGCAGCCCCTCACGCCAGCCGAACCACTCAGGGTGCGCTTCGAAGCTGATGTCGTGCACCGTCAGGACGACCGGTACTGGGACGCGCAGTGGAGCGGTGTACGCCGGCGCGAACAGGACGTCTGGAGCATCGGCCCGGATGGCGCGGGCGAAGTCCCACTGTTCCCACACGGTACCGCCGGCCCCGGGGACCGCGCGATAGCTGAACGGGCCGACGTGTCGGTCGAACGGAGCGCCCAGCACTTCGGGCGTGTCTCCCGGGAGATGCCCGTAGAGCTCGAAGCGATGTGGTCCGTCGGCCGGTAGCGTTACCCATTGGTCACAGAGTTCGGCCAGATACCGGCCAACGCCTGTCCGCTGGCCCACGAGCTCCCGCGCGTCAACCGCGATCCGCACCAAGCTCCTCGCCGTGTCTGCGGCGGTAGGCGGCGTGATAGGCGTCGAGCAAGGTCGCCGCCGACGTGGCCCAGCGAAATAGGCGCGCCTGCACGATGCCGGCCTCGGCCAGACGGGTGCGCCGGTCGGGATCGTCGAGCAGGCCAGCCATCGCCGCGGTGAGGGCGGAGGTGTCGTCCGGATCAACGAGGACGCCGGCCTGGCCCGCGACCTCGGGCAGAGACCCTCGGTCCGAGACGACCACGGGAACGCCCATCGTCATCGCTTCGAGCACGGGAATGCCGAACCCCTCGTCGAGGGACGGCAAGACGAGCATCGCGGCCGACTCGTAGAGGGTCTTGAGCCGCGGCGCCTCGACGTAGCCCAGCTGTAGCACCGAGGCGCACAGCGCGGGATCGTCCAACTCGGGAATGGAATCTGGGCCCTGACCTCCCGCCAGGAGCAGCGGCGGGACCCCCTCACGCTCGGCCCGCAGCGCGGCATACGCCCGCAGCAGGCGACCAATGTTCTTTCGCACGCCGAGAGTGCCGACAAAGAGTACGTGCTCTCCCTGGGCGGTACCGGGGCGAGGCGTCCAGTGCGGGGCGCCGACCGGGCACACGGTGATTCGCTCTGGTCGGACGTTGAGCCGTTTCGTGAGAGTGGCGGCCGTCGTTTCGGAGGACACCACGACGCCATCGGCGCGACGCGCGTGCGCCCCGGCGAGTTCAGCGTAGTCCCGGCCAATCTCCCTGAGGCCGCGCTCCGGATGGTCGAGAAAGTCGAGATCGTGGATGGTGACCAACCGGGCCGCTGAGCGTGACGGGACGAGCAGCGGCGAGGGGGAGTGGACGACGTCGAACGTCTTCCCAGTCAGGTGTTCGACCGGCGGCCACTCCCGGCGATGCCAGAGCCAGTTCAGCACGCGTCCCGGCCAGCGATGATCCGCCACCGACACCCCGGCCGGGGCGACCGGACCCGCACGGTCCTTCCAGGAACTGCTGAAGATGGTGATCTTCGGCGGCAAAGGCCCGTCGAGGGCGACAAGCGCCTCGACGAGCCCGGCGATCCAGAGCCCGGCCCCAGTGCGGGCCCGAAGCGCCGGTCGGTAGTCGATCAGAATCCGCACGATCTGGGCCGAAGGCCGTGAAACGGATGGCACGGCAGGCGGCGGGGTGCTCGGTGCCGGAGATGGCCGCGGCTCCTGGATCCTAGCACAGGCCAGAGGGGAGAGCCTGCCTGGCAGATCTTGCAACTCCTTGTACGTCAATACCTTGACAGGATTAAGGCCTCGGTGTTACGGTGAGAGGTTTTTTCTACGAGGTCGCGGAACTGGCGTCCGGCATGCGGACGCGACCGGCGGTGGGGAAGCGTAGCGTGAGCAGATGAAGATCGCAGTAGCCGGCACCGGATACGTCGGCCTCGTGGTGGGCGCCTGCCTGGCCGAAAACGGCAACGACGTTGTCTGCGTCGATGTCGACGCGACGAAGATCCGGTCGCTCCGACAGGGGCGTCTGCCGATTTACGAGCCGGGGCTCGATGAACTGGTGCGCCGAAATCAGTCCGAGCAGCGCCTCCGGTTCAGCACGGCTCTCGGGCGGTCGACCCGGGCCGCGGAAGTCATCTTCATTGCTGTCGGCACGCCTCCCGACGAAGACGGTTCCGCCGACGTGCAATACGTGCTCGAGGCGGCCCGCCAGATTGCGCGCGCGATGGACGGCTATCGCGTCATCGCGATCAAGAGCACGGTACCGGTGGGGACGGCGGCGCGCGTGCGAGAGACTATCGCCGAGCACACAGAGCAGCCGTTCAGCGTGCTCAGCAATCCGGAGTTCCTCAAGCAGGGGTCAGCCGTCGACGACTTTCTCAAGCCAGATCGGGTCGTCATCGGAGCCGATGACGAGCGTTCGGCGGAATTGATGCGCTCGCTGTATGGCCCGTTGACGCGGACCGGCGCGCCGATCATCGTGATGGACAACGCGAGCGCCGAGCTGAGCAAGTACGCGGCCAACGCGATGCTGGCGACGCGGGTCTCGTTCATGAACGAAGTGGCCAACGTGTGCGAGCGGGTGGGGGCTGATATCGACCATGTGCGTCGCGTCGTGGCCTCGGATCGCCGTATAGGCCCCTCGTTCCTGTTCCCAGGTATCGGTTATGGAGGGAGCTGTTTCCCGAAGGACGTCCAGGCACTGGTACGCTCCTCTCGGGACGTGGACTATGAGTTCCGCATCCTCGAGGCGGTGGAAACGGTCAACGCGCGTCAGAAGAAACGCCTCTTTGAGAAGATGACCGCCGAGATGGGCTCGCTGCGCGGAAAGCACATCGCGGTCTGGGGGCTGGCGTTCAAGCCTCGCACGGACGACATGCGGGAGGCGCCATCCATCGTGATGATCGAGGCGCTGCTCGCGGCCGGGGCCAAGGTGGTGGCCTACGATCCGGAAGCGCAGAAGTCCGCCCGCCGCATCTTCGGCAATCGGATCGCGCTGACCCGACGGAGCTATGACGCCCTGGAAGACGCCGACGCGCTGGCGATCATGACGGAATGGAGCGAGTTCCGCGAGCCGGACTTCGCACGCATGCGCGACCTGATGCGCGCACCGCTGGTCTTCGACGGTCGAAACCTCTTCGATACCGCGCAGATGAGCGCTCACGGCTTCGCCTACCATTCGATCGGACGCTGATGTGAGTGTCGTGCTCGTGACCGGTGGCGCCGGCTACATCGGCAGCCACGCCGTCAAGGCGCTGCGTGCCGCCGGGCATGAGGTCGTGGTGCTCGACGACCTCTCCGCCGGGCATCGGGCCGCGATCGGCGACACCCCGCTCGTCGAGGCGGACATCCGGGAGACCGCGACCGTTCGGGACACGCTCCGTCGCCATCGGGTCGACGCGGTCATGCACTTTGCGGCGGTCCTCGACGTCGGAGAGTCGGTACGAGAGCCGGCGCGCTACTACGATTGCAACGTCCGGGGGGCGTTGTCGGTGCTCGATGCGATGGTGGCCGAGAATGTGGGGCGTTTCGTGCTCTCGTCGACCTGCGCCGTCTACGGACAGCCGGACCAGACGCCAATCGACGAGACACTCCCGACTGCGCCGATCAACGCCTACGGCGAGACCAAGCTGGCTGTCGAACGCGCGCTACCGCACTACCACGCGGCATATGGCCTTCGGGCCATCGCGTTGCGCTACTTCAACGCGGCCGGGGCCGATCCCGACGGCGAGCTGGGCGAAGACCACAGTCCGGAGATTCACCTCATCCCCCGCGCGATCGAGGCGGTCCGGGGAGGCGCACCGCTGTCGCTGTTTGGCGACGACTATCCCACGCCCGACGGCACCTGTCAGCGGGACTACGTCCATGTCTCTGACCTGGCCGGCGGACACCTGTGCGCCTTGGATGCGCTCGAGCGGCAGGATGGATACCGGGCCTACAACCTGGGCACCGGACAGCCGCAGTCGGTGCTCCAGGTGATCGAGGCGGTCGAGCGGGTCACCGGACACGAGGTCCCCCGAACGGTGGTGGCTCGTCGCCCGGGTGATCCAGCGGTACTGTACGCGGCGGCGAGTCGCGTCCGGGATGAGCTCGGGTGGTCACCGCGCTTCACTAGCCTGGACGACATCGTCGCGACCGCCTGGCGCTGGCATGACACGCACCCGGACGGCTACGCCAGCTGACCCGAACCGTGAGCCCCCTGTTTCGACTGCTGCGTTATGCCAGACCCCACCGGGGGCCGGTGCTGGCTGCCTTGCCGGCCATGGCGGCCTACGCGGTGGCATCGACCGGACTGGCTGCGCTGATTCAGCCGATCTTCGACAGCCTCCTGCCGCAGATCTAGCAGCAGGGGCCAACCGGGATTGCGGCCTTCGTCGAGCCGATCCTGGGTGGTCTCCTGCCCGATGGCAACGACATCGCGCTGATCTCGGTCTTGCTGATGGCGTTCTACGTGGTCAAGGGGGCGGGCGCCTATTTCTCGGTCTATCTCATGGCCGACGCCGGCCAGCGCCTAGTCCATGACCTGCGCAGTGACCTCTTCGGGCACATTCTGGGACAGTCGACCGCGTTCTTCGGCCGACGCCAAACCGGCCAGCTCCTGAGTCGAATCACGAGCGATGTCACCCGGGTCCAACAGGTCGTCTCGGAGACGTTCGGTGACCTGCTGCGTGAATCGCTGGCCCTGGTGGGCTATGCGGCATTCCTGCTGTATGTCGACGCGCGCCTGGCATTGGTGTGCATGACCGGGGCTCCCCTGGTTATCTACCCGCTGGTCAGGCTGGGGCAACGGGTACGCCGGACGACCCGGCGGAGCCAGGAGCACATCGCGCACCTCTCGCATCTGACGGTCGAGGCGTTCACCGGGCACAGGATCGTGCAAGCCTTCGAGGCCGAGCCGTTCGAGCACCAGAAGTTCGTGGACGCCTCGGAGCGGCTTTATCGGACCAACATGAAGGTGACGAGCACCTTGTCGGCCCTGCCCCCTCTGATGGAGCTCCTGGGCGGCTTCGCGGTGGCGGGCGTGCTCTGGTACGGGAGTCGCGAGATCGCGTCGGCCGATCTCAGCCCGGGCCAGTTCACATCCTTCGTGGCGGCGCTGCTCCTGATGTACGGGCCGATCAAGAAGCTGAGCCGCGTCAATGCCAACATCCAGAGCGCGATCGCGGCGGCCGAGCGGATTTTCGAAACGCTCGACGTGCATACGGAGACGGCCGATCGACCCGGGGCAGTGAGCCTGCCGTCGCTCAAGGAGCACATCGAGTTCCGCGACGTGACGTTCCAGTACCAGGACGCCGAGGATCCGGTGCTGCGGGGCGTCTCCTTTACCGTCGAGGCGGGCCAGGTGGTGGCGGTCGTGGGGTTGAGCGGGGCGGGGAAGACCACACTCGTGAACCTGGTGCCGCGGTTCTATGACGTGACTGGCGGCGCCATTCTGATCGATGGCCTCGACCTTCGCCAGGTCAGCCTGGCGTCGCTACGGAAGGCGATCGGCATCGTGACCCAGGACACGATTCTGTTCGATGCCTCGATAGCCGAGAACATCGCGTATGCCTTGCCCGACGCCGATCCGGCCGAGATCGAGGCGGTGGCGAAGGCGGCACACGCGCACGAGTTCATCGTGGATCTGCCCGAAGGCTACGACACGATGATCGGCGAGCGGGGGCAGCGACTGTCGGGGGGACAACGTCAGCGACTGACGATTGCGCGGGCCCTGCTCAAAAACTCGCCGATCCAGATCTTCGACGAGGCGACCTCGGCATTGGATGCAGAGTCGGAACTTTTGGTGCAGGACGCGTTGGCGAAACTGCTGGCGAACCGGACCGCGTTCGTGATCGCTCACCGCCTCTCGACGATCAGACGCGCCGACGCGATCATCGTGATCGAAGAGGGGCGGGTTGTCGAGATGGGCCGCCACGAGGAGTTGTTGGCGCGGCCCGACAGCAGTTACGCGAAGCTCTACGCCACCCAGGTGTTCGATTCCACCCCGCTCACCGGCGACGCGAGTCCGGCGCCCGCTGAGGTACGATCACCGGCCCCGGTGTCGAAACCCCGCTGAGCCGGACGGTGTCATCATGCTGAAGTCCATGACCGGCTTCGCCTCCGTGAGTCGCGAGCACGAGATCGCGGCGGTGGGCGTCACCATACGCAGCGTAAATCATCGCTATCTGGATCTCCAGCTGCGCCTACCGTCGTCGTTGGCGTCGATGGAGTCCGGGCTGCGCGCGCTTGTCCAGGGGCGTGTTGGACGGGGACGGGTCGAGCTGGCCGTCACCACGCGCTCTCTGCAACCGCCGAGCGTGGAGGTATCGTTGAATGGCCCGTTGGCCGAGGCGCTGAGCGCGACGATGAAGACGGCGCACGCCAACGGGCTGGTCGAGGGCGGCCTCACCCCGGGTGACCTACTCCGTTTCCCGCAGGCCGTGATCACCCAGGAGCAGGAGCCGAGCGAGGCGGCGCGCGAGGCGCTGCGAAACGTGGTTACCGAGACGGTCGAAGCGGCACTGGAAGAGCTCGACGCGATGCGTACGCGGGAAGGCCAGTTCCTGGCCGACGATCTGGCCACGCGGTGCGAGACCATGGCCAGCCTCGTCGAGCGATTCGAGACGGCCGCCTCGGAGGGCGAGGAGGGCCTGCGCCATCGGCTCCGCCAGCGAATCGAAGACCTACGCTCGCACGCGCCCAGCGTGGAGGACGAGGCGATCGCGCAGGAACTCGGGAAATTCGCCGCGCGATCGGATGTAAGCGAGGAGCTGACCCGGCTGCGGGGCCACCTGACCCACTGGGCGGGGCTCGTGGGGGGAAACGAACCCTGTGGTCGCAAGCTGGATTTCCTGCTGCAGGAGATGAACCGCGAAGTGAACACGCTCGGCGCCAAGATTGAGGGTGCGAGGACCAGCGAGCTCGTGGTCTCGGCAAAAGCGGAGCTCGAGAAGCTCCGCGAGCAGGTGCAGAACGTCGAGTAGGGCGCCATGACGAGTCGGGAAGCGGCGAAAAGGGGCACGCTGTTCGTGGTGTCCGCCCCGTCCGGGACGGGCAAGACGACCTTGGTCGAGGCGCTCGTGCCATGTGTGCCGGACCTGGCCCTGTCTCGTAGCTATACCTCGCGTCCGCCACGCCCTGGCGAGCGAGACGGCGTCGACTATCACTTCATTACCCGCGACCAGTTCGAGGCTCGTCGTGCCGACGGCGAGTTTCTTGAATCGGCGGACGTCTTCGGCCATCTGTATGGCACGAGCGTCGTGGACACCCGGCGCCATCTTGATGCGGGCCGCGATCTGATCCTCGTCATCGACGTGCAGGGGGCAAAGCAGGTCCGCCGTCTCGACTCGCACACGGTCGGCATCTTCGTGCTGCCCCCGTCGCCGGCGGTGCTGGAGGAGCGGTTGCGAGGCCGGAGCGGCAGCCATCTGAGGGAAGACGAGCTGAGGCGTCGGCTGGCGGTGGCCCAGCGCGAAGTCGAACAGATGTCCGGTTACGACTACATCGTGGTCAACGACGAGCTGGAGGCCTGTGTCGCACAGTTGGAAGCGATCGTCCTCGCCGAGCGGGCTTCGTGGCGGGTGGCGCGCGGCGAAGGCGGACGGATAGAAGAGGCCTTCAAGCGGCTCGGCCGGCCCGAGGCTCTCTAAGGCGTCCGCCCGTGCGATGATGTACACACCATGGGACTGATCGCCCTCGGCGTCTGCGGCGGTATCGGCGCCTACAAGGCGGTGGAGGTCGCTCGTGGGCTGCAGGAGAGTGGCCACGACGTGGTCACCATCATGACGGACTCGGCACGCGAGTTCGTTGGGCCGCTTACCTTCGAGGCCATCACCCGGCATCGCGTGATTACCGATCAGTTCGCGCCTGGTACGAACGCGGATATCGAGCACATCTCGATCGCGTCTGGGATCGAGGCGCTCGTCGTCGCGCCCGCGACCGCGAACTGCATCGGAAAGCTTGCGAACGGCATCGCCGACGATTTCCTGACGTCGCTCTATCTGGCTACCACCGCGCCCGTCGTGGTCGCCCCGGCGATGAACACCAACATGTTCGCGCACGACGCGGTGGTCCAGAATCTGGACACCTTGCGCGGTCGCGGGGTGCGGATCGTTGGGCCTGGAGAGGGCTACCTGGCCTGCGGATGGATCGGGAAGGGGCGGCTGGCTGAGCCGGCGGACGTCCTCGCCGCCACCCAGTCGGTCATCCGTCCATCGGGCGACCTCACCGGACGGACGGTCCTGGTGACGGCTGGGCCGACCTACGAAGATGTCGACCCGGTCAGATATGTGGGAAATCGGTCCAGCGGCCGGATGGGCCTGGCGCTGGCCGCCGAGGCGGTGGGGCGGGGCGCTCGCGTGGTGCTGGTGCTCGGTCCGAGCTCGCTCGAGCCGCCCGTCGACGCCGAGGTGGTACGGGTGCGCAGTGCGGCCGAGATGCGGGATGCCGTCCTCGCGCAGGTGGAAAGCGCGGATGCCGTGGTCATGGCGGCGGCGGTCGCCGACTACACCCTGCGCGAGGGTCCACGAGGCCACAAGCTGGCCAAGGAGGCCGACGGACTGACGCTGGAGCTGGTGCGAACGACCGACATCTTGCGGGAATTGGGTCGGTGGCGCGGGGATCGTCCTCGTCCGCTGCTCGTGGGCTTCGCGGCCGAAACCCACGACGTGCTGTCGAGGGCCAGCGCGAAGCTGGAGGCCAAGCAGGTGGACCTCATCGTGGCCAACGATGTGTCGCGCGGCGATGCCGGCTTCGAGGTGGAGACCAACGTGGCCACTCTGATCGACCACGACGGAAAGGATGTCCAGCCGCTGCAATCGAAGCGCGCGTTGGCCGGGGTGATTCTCGACCGGGTCGAGCAGCGCCTGGGGCGACCATCGCCGGCCATCGGAACCGATGACCGGGCGTGACGAGCTCGCGGAGCACCTCCGGTTCTTCGAAGAACTGGGTGTCGCTGGCGTCAGCCGGGATGTCGCCTGGCGTCACCGGGGGGACGACGAGCCCCCGGTGCCGGCAATCCCACGGAACCCGGACCCGACCGCCGAGACCCTCGACGCCATTCGCGACGACCTGGGGGAATGCACCCGCTGCAAGCTCCACTCGGGCCGCAACACCATCGTGTTCGGCGTAGGCAGCCCGACCGCGGACCTCATGTTCGTTGGTGAAGCACCCGGGCGGGACGAGGACCGGGAGGGCGAGTGTTTCGTCGGCCGGGCCGGCCAGCTGCTGACGAAGATCATCGCCTCGATCGGGTTGAGCCGAGACGAGGTCTACATCGCGAACGTGATCAAGTGCCGTCCGCCGAACAATCGCAATCCCGAGCTCGACGAGATCCAGCAGTGCGAGCCGTTTCTCTTTCGACAGGTCGACGTAATCCAGCCGAAAGTCGTGGTCGCGCTGGGCGCCTTCGCGGTACGCACGCTGTTGCGCACCGACCAGGCGATTTCCCGGTTGCGCGGGCAGATTCACGACTACCGCGGCGCGAAGCTCGTGCCGACCTTCCACCCCGCCTTCCTCCTCCGCAGTCCGGAGCGCAAACGCGACGTCTGGGAAGACATGAAGAAGGTGCAGTCGCTGCTCACGGGATGACGCGGCTCCCAGCATGCCCCACGCCGTGGCCTTGAAGTCACGACACCTCACCGTGGTGGTCCCCGTCCCGCAACTGGGCCCGCTGACCTACCTGCTCCCGGAATCGCTGCCTACCGCCCCGGTCGGCGCCCGAGTGCTCGTGCCGCTCGGTACGCGCTTGCTGACCGGCTGCGTCGTGCCGACCGATGAGGCGCCGTCAGCCGCGGACCTGAAGTCGGTGGTCGACGTGTTCGATACCGAACCGTGGCTGCCCGTCCCGGTCGTCGAGCTGGCCTTGTGGGTGGCGGAGTATTACGCCTGCGGCCCGGGAGACGCCGTGGCCGCGGCGATGCCGCCCCGCAGCTGGGTCGTGGGAGACCGACAGGCCGAGCTGACCGCAGCCGGGCAGAACGCTTCGGCCAGGGGGCGGCGGGCCGAGGTGATCGACACACTCCGCGCCGGTCGCGCGTCGGTGTCTTCGCTCGCGCGGAGGCTGGGCGGCGGCGCGCACGCGCTGGTGGCCAAGCTTGCAGCGGAGGGACTGGTCGAGGTGACCCAGCCGCTGCAGGGGCGGCCCTCGGCGTTCCGCAGAGTGCGGATGGCGTCAATTACGGCCGACGGGAAGGCGCTGTTGGCATCGGAGGCGCGTCTCGGTTCACGTCAGCAACAGGCCCTTGAGCGCCTCGACGGCGAGCCCGACGGTGTTGCGGTGTCGCGGCTGGACGTGCCGTTGACGACGCTTCGGTCGCTGGCGACACGCAACGCGGTCCGTCTGTGGCAGGAGGTGGTCGAGCGGGACCCCTGGGCCGATGAGACGCTACCGGGTGCCGGCGGGGCGGAGCCTCCGGCGCTGACGAAGGACCAGGCTCGGGTGGTGGCCGGGCTGAGCGATGCGCTCGAGGACGGCGGATTCGGCGTGTGTCTGCTCCACGGGGTCACCGGCAGCGGGAAGACGGAGGTCTATCTCCAACTGGCCGGCGCGGCCGCGGCGACCGGCCGGCAGACACTCATCCTGGTCCCGGAGATCGGCCTCACGCCGGTGGTCGCGAGTCGGTTCCGAGCCAGGTTCGGCGACCGCGTCGCGGTGCAACACAGCGGACTCTCGGACGGGGCGCGGCATGACCAGTGGCACCGGATCCGCCGCGGCGAGGTAGACGTCGTGGTCGGCACCCGCTCCGCCGTGTTCGCGCCAGTCCAGCGCCTGGGGTTGATCGTCGTCGACGAGGAGCACGACGGGTCGTACAAGCAGGAGGAGAGTCCTCGATATCACGGTCGGGACGTCGCGGTAATGCGGGCGAAGCGGGCCGGCGCGCTGGCGGTACTCGGCTCGGCAACCCCGTCGCTCGAAAGCTACCGCCACGCGCTAAGTGGGCGCTACCGACTGCAGGCGTTGCCACAGCGGGTCGAGGCGCGTCCACTACCCACGGTGCGCGTGGTCGACATGCGTGACGAGTTCGCGGACCGGGGTCCGGACGTGGTCCTGTCCTCGGCGCTCGAGCGGGCGCTGGCCGAGCGGCTGGAGCGCCGCGAGCAGGCCCTCGTCCTTCTGAACCGGCGCGGGTTTGCCACCACGGTGTTCTGTCGGCAGTGCGGCCGGTCGCTCGAGTGTCCCAATTGCAGCGTGTCGCTGACGTTCCACCGGCACGAGAACCGAGCCCGCTGTCACTACTGCGGGTACTCGCGTGCCCGTCCAGGAACCTGCCCGGACTGCGGCGGCGGGTTCCTCGAACAGAGTGGGTTCGGCACGGAGCGGGTCGAGGCGGAGATTCGGGCGCTGAGCCCGGACGCCCGGGTGGGCCGCCTGGATCGCGACACGGTCCGGCGGAAGGGGGGCGCCGCCCGACTGTTGGGGCGGTTCGGCAGCGGAGCGCTGGATGTACTGGTCGGTACCCAGATGGTGGCCAAGGGGCACGACTTTCCCAGGGTGACCCTGGTCGGGGTCATCTCGGCGGACGTCGGGCTCGGACTGGCTGACTTTCGCACGGCGGAACGGACGTTTCAGTTGTTGACGCAGGTGGCGGGACGGGCCGGCCGGGGCGAGACGCCGGGCGAGGCGGTCATCCAGACCGTGCATCCCGATCACTACGGCATCCGCTACGCCTGCAACCAGGCCTACGAGCCGTTCTTCGAGGAGGAACGGCGCTACCGGACCGCGATGCGCTACCCGCCGGAGTCGGCGCTCGTAAGTGTGATCATCCGTGCGAAGACGGCGGCGCAGGCCATGGGAGATGCCGGGACATTGGCGAGCCGGTTGCGCCAGCGGCCGAGTCACTATCAGGTCCTGGGTCCGGCCCCGGCGCCGCTGAGCCGGCTTCGCGGCCAGCACCGTGTCCAGACACTGGTGAAGGGCCCGCATCGCCGGGAGATGCGGGAGGCGATCCAGGCGGTATTCGCGGATCTACCGGAGATCGGCCGCCGGGCGGTGGTGGATGTCGACCCGCTGTCGATACTGTGAAGGCTAGGGCGTCGCGGCGACCTCGACGATCTCGATCGGCGCCGGCGTGAAACAGACTACGAACATGAAGAGCGCGAACAGGGCGACCCGGAGACGGGTCCGATCGAGCGGAACATGGTGGTCGAGCGTGCGGGGATGCCGCGGACCAAAGGTCACGAGCATGAGCACCATGAGCGCGGCCCAGAGAATCCAGCTCGTCGAGTAGAACGCCAACGCGACGACGATCAGTGCGGTGGAGAGAGTCAGGAGGGTCGACCGGGACCCGAGCGCCGCGTAGGAGATGTGCCCACCGTCGAGCTGACTGATCGGAAACAGATTGAGCGCCGTGGCGATCAGTCCGAACCAGGCCGCGAACACCATCGGATGCTCATAGAGCTGGTAGCCGTCGACCAGCTCACCGCCCCAGGTGAGCCAGATTGCGAACTGGTAGAGGAGCGGATGTCCGAGGTCGAGCTGGATGAACTCCGCCGGGATCGGAACCGTGCGGACCGGCAACACCAGTGAGAGTGACAGCCCGATGAAGAGCGCCGGCACCGCGACGACGAACCCGGCGATCGGCCCGGCCACGCCGATGTCGAAGAGCATCCGCTTGGTCGGGATCGGTTCCCGGATGCGGATGAAGGCGCCGAGCGTGCCGGTCAGAAACGGCGCAGGCAAGAAGTACGGAATGGACGCATCGACGCGATAGTATCGGCACGCATAGTAGTGACCAAACTCATGCGCGCCGAGGATGGCCAGAATCGTTACGCTGTACCAGAGTCCGTGCCACAAGGTTGTCTGGGTTTCGCCAGGCTCGAAGGCCAGCGCGAAGCCCTCATAGTGTAGCGCGCCGAAGAAGGTCGTGCTGCCGATGGTCAGGAGGAAGAGGAGCAGGTTGAGCCAGGGACGCCCACGTCGTCGAGGCGGCAGTGGCGCCGGGCTGAACTCGGAGAGCGTGAGCGGTTGACCAGGCGACGGCCACGGACCGCCGCGGGTCTCGTGATGCCAGGGGGGGATCGGCGCCGGCGAGCGGGAGTAGTCCAAGACGGGGTTCGGGCTAGCCGCCGAGGTTCTGGAGGTCCTTGCCCGGCTTGAAGCGG
>MDTE01031359.1_pt1 | contig 93475 bp, 97 predicted proteins | sample 811231 | NCBI WGS metagenome assembly MDTE01 (sample SAMN05326651, study PRJNA326480) | marine metagenome | isolation source: seawater | place: Indian Ocean: Red Sea | collected 2010 | reverse complement strand
CTTTGTGAGATAAAGTAGGATGTTTTATTTCACAACACTCCTTAGAACCAGAATGTAAATTTACCCACTCAGAGTGAGTGAAACTTGGATGAAAAGGTATACATTCTATAAAATCATGGTCTCTTATATCAGTCATATTGAAAATATACTTAATTAAATATCAAAACGCAAGGTATCATGTAGATTATCGAAAATCAGTGTAACCCTTGACCAAAATAATGTTGCATAAGGTAGTTTGTAAGGTATTACCCATATTTGTAGGAATTTACACGTAATGTATTGCGGTAAAAATTGCGGTAAAAGTTATTTTTGTTATTTTTTGAGAATCTTGAAAAATATGATAAATTCTTAAATTGAAGTTGGATTTTATTAGATGTTGGTGAAGCGCCTGGGACTCGAACCCAGAACCTATTGATTAAGAGTCAATTGCTCTGCCAGTTGAGCTAGCGCTCCAATTTAAATCCAATGTTTTAAAACATTTTCGATTTTAATTCGTTTTTTTGATCGTAAATGATTTAAAATTTTATCAGGAAAAGAAATTAATTATATTAAAGTGTCTTCAAAAGAATCAGAAATAATTAAATATATTAAAAATCTTAGTGAATCAAATACTAATTTAGATAATAACATTATCAAAATAGGTGATGATACCACCTTGGTTTATTCGAAAAATAATCACCAGCTTATTACCACTGACGCCTCAGTTGAAAATACACATTTCAATATAAATAAAATTTCTCCAGAAGATATTGGTTGGAAATGTGCCATATCGAACATAAGTGATATAGCTGCGATGGGAGGAGAACCCAAAAATGCTTTAGTAACTTTAGGGATACCTGAATCGACTGAAAATATTTGGGTTAATTCTGTTATGGATGGAATACATAATGCTTTGAATAAATATGGAGCTAATATTGTTGGTGGAGACGTAGTTAAATCTAAAACTATTTTTATCAATATTACACTAACGGGAAATCCTTATCTAAACGAAAAATCAGAACCAATTTGGCTATCACGAACAAATGCCAAACCAGGAGATTGTATTGCTGTAACAGGATCTTTAGGTGCTTCATTAAACGGACTTTCGTTATTAGATTCTTCTGAAGAAGTCAGATTAAATAACCCTTCTTGGTCTAAACATATAAAACCAGAAGCAAGAGTAGAAATTGGTAAATTGGCTCTTTCTGAAGGGATTAGAACCGGTATGGATATAAGCGATGGATTAGTTGAAGATTTAAATAAACTATCTTTGGTTAGTAAAGTTGATTTGGAAATTTATACAAATAAAATACCAATTTTTTCATATCTAAAATCGTTTCTTCCTGAAACAGAGTCAATTGATTTAGCATTAAATAGTGGAGAAGAATACGAATTGATATTGATTGGGGATGAAAAAAAATTAAATAATATTAAGACATTAACGAATATTGAAATATCTATAATTGGAAAAGTTACAGGTACAAATATATCTAAACCTTCCATAAAAATATTTTCAGAAAATATGAAAGAATATTCCCCTAAAATAACTCCGTGGTCGCATTTCAATGAATAGTATTGAAAAATTAAAACTAACTTCTAAATCCGAGAAGGAAACAATAGATATTGGATACAATATCGGATTAAATTTAGATAATTCAGACGTAGTACTTCTATATGGGGAAATGGGAGCAGGCAAAACTAGAATTACTGCAGGAATAGCTAAAGGTATAGGATCAGAATTGACCGTTAGAAGCCCTACATTTGTAATCATAAATGAATATCCAGGGCCTAAAATTCTCTTTCATTGCGATTTCTACAGATTAAATAATTTATTTGAAGCATATGATTTAGATATAGAAAGTAGATTTGATAAAGGAATTGTAGTAGTTGAATGGCCGGATAAATTTGAAGAAATATTTACTCATAATGTTTTGAAAGTGAAAATTAGTATCCCTAAAGATACAGATTCTAGAAAAATAATTTTAGAATCTACTAATAAAAGAACAAATGATTTAATTGAACAAATTAAAAAAAATTATGAAAAATAAAATGAATATATTAGGTATAGATACTTCAACTAGATACGCTTCTGTTTCATTACTTAATGAAACAGAAAAAAGATTTACTATTTCTTGGCATTCAAATCAAAATCATGGTTCTGAATTATTACCAAATATTAATAAATTATTAGGCGATGCCAAAATAAAAATGAAAGATATTTCACATGTTAGTGTATGTTTAGGTCCTGGTGGTTTTAGCGCTCTTAGGACAGGTATTGCTGCTACCATAGGAATTAGCATGGGAAACAATTCAACTACGTACGGAATAAATACACATATTATTGAATCATCACCATATATCAACAATTACGATAATGATATTGTAAGTATGATTCCAGCGGGAAAATCAATATATTCATGGGCAAGATTAAATAAAAACCAACCTAATAAAATAATTGATGAAAATATAGACGATTTAGAAACAATTTCAAAATTTGATTCCAAGATACTATTTTGTGGTGAATCTTCTTTTGAATTGAATGGCATAATTGAAAAAGATAGAATTCTTACAAAATCTTTTCCTACAAGAGATCCGAATATAATTTTAGATATTTCTTTGGATGTTGTAAAAAATAATAAATATTTTGATTTAGATAAGCTAATACCTATCTATTCACGAAAACCAAGCATTAGTAAACCGAAATATAAATAACAGGAGTAAATTATGGCGAATGAAAGAACACTAGTTTTAGTAAAACCTGATGGTGTACAGAGAGGTTTATCTGGAGAAATAATTTCAAGATTAGAAAAAACAGGATTAAAAATAATAGGATTGAAGATTATTCATATTACAGAGGAAACTGCTTCTAAACACTATCAAGAACACATAGGAAAACCATTTTATGAAACATTGGTAAACTTCATAACATCATCACCAGTAATTGCATTAGCTTTTGAAGGAAATAATGCTATATCAATCATAAGAAAACAAATGGGAACAACTAATCCCGTTGAAGCAGAGCCTGGTTCTATAAGAGGGGACTTTGGGGTTGATATTGGAAGAAACCTTGTCCATGGATCTGCAAACTCAGAAGATGCAAAAAGAGAATTAGAAATCTTCTTTAAAAAATCTGAATTAGTACATTATGAAAGATCATATGATAAGTGGATTACAGAATAATTATTGCATCCTTAAAACTTCTATTCCTTTAGACCATAAAGATTCTAAATCGTAAAACTCCCTCACATCGCGAGTCATAATGTTCACAACTAGGCCATTGTAGTCAAGAAGGATCCAGCCGTTCTCTCCCTTTCCTTCACGATGATTCACCCGTAACGATTTTCCCTTTGTCATACGTGAAATAGAATTAGCAATAGTCTCCAAATGTCTTTCTGTTTCACCAGTAATGAAGACAAAGTAATCTGAAAAATCTGAAATTTTAGTAATATCTAGAACAACAATTTCACTTCCTAATCTTTCGGATGCATCCTCAGAAATCATTTTCGCTGTTTCGAGTAATTCTTTTCTATAAACATTAATTGTAGACATATTTTGATTTAAGTATAAATTTAAATGAGAGATAATTAAAATCTGTTATGGTACTTAAAAATAATAATAAAAGAATTATAGTTGCAATGTCAGGGGGTGTAGACTCCTCTGTAGCTGCGGCATTATTAGCTAAAGAAGGTTTTGAAGTTATCGGTGTAACGATGAAAATGTTTGATACCGATAAAAATTTAACTAAGTTTAGTAAATCTTGTTGTTCTCCAGAAGATGTAAATGATGCCAGAATGGTTTGTAAAACAATAGGTGCAAAACATTATTTCCTAAATTTTGTGGATGAATTTAAACAACATGTAATAGATTATTTTGTTTCTGAATATGAAAAAGGTCGTACTCCACATCCGTGCTTAGCATGTAACGATAAAATGAAGTTTGATTTTCTATATAAGAGAGCAACTTTAATGGAAACTGATCTTATCGCTACAGGACATTATGCTCAAATAGAAAACAAAAATAATCAATACTTCTTAAAAAAAGGTGTAGAAGATATAAAAGACCAATCATACGTACTTTACAACCTAAAGCAAGAACAAATGAAATCTATATATTTCCCAGTAGGAAAATATAGTAAAGCACAAATCAGAGAAATAGCTAAACAACTAGGATTAATTACCGCTGATAAGCCAGATTCTCAGGATATATGTTTTATACCTTCGGGAGATTACAAAAGATTTATAGAAAATAAAATTAGTAATCCTATCTCAGGAAAAATAATTGATTCTGAAGGTAGGTATTTAGGAAATCATGATGGAATTCATAATTTTACAGTTGGTCAAAGAAGAGGGATACCAATAAATATTTCATCTAAGAGACCAATGTATGTATCTGATATTAATACTGAAGATGGAACAGTAATTATGGGATTTGCAGAAAAATTATTACACGATTCTTTACTAGCAAAACAGGTAAATTGGATATCAGGTCAAATCCCCAAAAAAAGTATGAAAGTTTTAGCTAGAATTAGGTACAACGGAAATGATACTCCAGCTAAAATTTTTGCTTATAAAAATTCAGCCATTGTTAAATTTGAAAAACCGGTCAGAGCAATTACTCCAGGACAACCTGTGGTTTTTTTTGATAATTCAATTGTACTGGGTGGCGGAATAATAGAAAAACAAATTCAATCTAATATAGAAGACATTAATTCAGTTAATAAAATTTTAGAAAAAATTTAATTGAATTATCCCTCTTATGAATATGAATTTGAACTTCAATCCAAAGGATATAAATATATTTGTGGAGTGGATGAAGTTGGAAGAGGATGTATAGCAGGACCTGTATTAGCTGCTGCAGTAATACTCCCTAACCATCCTAAAAAAAAATATACAAAATTAATTAGAGATAGCAAAACTCTCAGTGAATCACAAAGAGAAACAATATTTCAATACCTAATTAGTTGGGTTAAATATTACGGTATAGGAAGTTCCTCAGTAGAAGAAATTGATAATTATGGAATTGTTGAAGCAACAACAAAAGCTATGATTAGAGCAATCAAATCACTCAAAATTACGCCTGAATTTTTACTTATAGACGCTATGAATATCGAGGAACTTAGTACCAAACAGAAGAAAATAATTAAGGGTGATAGCAAAAGTTATAGTATAGCTGCAGCTTCAATAATAGCTAAGGTGTCGCGAGATAATTTAATTAAAGATAAAATTCATCCAGATTATCCAAATTATGATTTAAAAAATAATAAAGGTTATGGCACAAAAAAACATATAGAATTTTTAAAAATATACGGTCCAGAGAAAATACATAGAAAATCTTTTGAACCAATAAAGAGTATGATTACACTAAATTAAAAAATTGCCATAGGATTAACTGGGCTGCCTGTTACAGTCTTCATAGGCAATGGAAGAATATTAATAGCAAATTCCCACCGTTTATTTTTTTCACAAATTTCAGAAAGGTCATCTAGCCAGGCATTATCCAAAATCCATAATCCCATAGCAACTATTCCTATTTGATGTATAGGATTTGTGAATTTTTCATATGGATTTGGAGCAATATCATTTCCGGTATCTGATCCCATAATTGAAACTTCTCTATCATATAAAAATGGCAATATATCAGGGGATGGACCTGCAGAACCATTTTCAATATTAATTGGACCTTCAGTACTAGTTTTACCTAATTGACCAGTTCTCAATAAAATTACATCACCATTTCCAATTTTTATACCAGATTCATTTTCAAATTGTTTAATATCTTCTAATCCTACCCCATCACCTTTTTCTATATATTCAACACCTCTAAGTTTAGGTACATCTACTAATATTCCTCTAGTTATAATGCCACCTTTAGCAGGAATGACATCAAATTCAGTTGCCCCTTTTTCAGTAGAAACTACAGATGAAGGTCGGCCATTATAAGTTTTTCCATTCCAAAAAAAATGTGCAAGACTATCTACATGAGTAATAGAATGACCATGAAAAACCAATCCAAAATAATCCATAGCAACTTGTCTTTCATGATTTTCATTTTCTCTATAAGTATCTCCAGCAGAAATCATAAAATGATTAGGAGCTACTTTAAATGAAGTCGAATTTTCAAAAGTTATTGTTTTAGAACAACTGACTTTTTCTCCGGATTCAATTAATTTAATTGCCCTTAAAGTATGTTCATCCGTAAGGTAATTTAATGTCCCTTTTTGATCTTCTTTACCCCATTTATTCCAATTAGAAATGTCTCCGCCTACCCAACCCAAAAGTTGTTTTTCTTCAGGCCAATTTACTGTCATATTACCTCACATTAGATTTTTATAATTTATATAATTTTATACTAAAATAAATTATTTTCGTCGATTTTATAAAAAATAATTGAGGAACTAACCATCGTAAATCACCAAAAAAATATAAAAGGGTTATATGTAATAATTGATCCAGAATTTACTTTGGGACGCGACACTGTAGAAGTCACTTCACTGGCTTTAAGGGGTGGAGCAAAAATTATTCAATATAGGAATAAAAAAGAAGATAAAACCAAAATTTTAGAAACCTGCAAAAATATTTCTAAGATTTGCAAAAAATATGATGCGATTTTTATAGTAAATGATTATTCAGAAATAGCTATTTCATCTAATGCTGATGGTGTTCATGTAGGACAAAAAGATGAAAGTATTCAAAGTATAAGAAAAAAATATAATAATGAACTAATTATAGGTACATCAAATGCTAATTTAGATGAAATAAAAATTTCACATAAAAATAAAGCTGATTATATAGCTATTGGGTCAATATATCCTACCAGAACAAAGATAGATACTAGACCCGCCGGTATAAAGACATTAATTTCAGCAAGAAAATTAATGTCTTCACCTATAGTAGCAATAGGCGGGATTAATCTTTCAAATTCTTCTCAAGTAATAGAAGCTGGTGCAGATTCTATATGTGTTGCCACAGCAGTGACTGAGGCAAAAGATCCGGAAAAAGCATCAAAATTATTATCAAAAAAATTTATAAAATAATTTGTTTTTATATAATAATTGAGTATTAAAAATTGATAGTAATTCTAATAGATGTTATCAATAATTAAAGGTGAAGCTTCTTTAGGGAGAAAAAAATGATATCTATTTATTTGGCTATAGTCGCGGGCGCAATTGGATTATTGACTGCTGCAATTTTATCAAGAAGGGTTTTAAAACAACCAACTGGTAATGAAACAGTTACAAGTATAGGAGAGCTAATACAACAAGGCGCTATGGCTTTTCTAAAAAGAGAGTATATGATCTTATCTATATTTGTTGTTGCGATTTTCATAATTCTAACTACTCTTATAGATTATAATTTACTCGATAATTCCAAAATTTCAGAATTGAATTCTGGAGGTAAAATGTCCAGTGAAGGGCCATGGACTGCATTAGCTTATCTCATCGGTGCTATAGGATCAGCATTAGCAGGTTTTGTAGGGATGAATATTGCTGTAAGAGGAAATACAAGAACTGCCACTGCAGCCCAAGTTGGATTGAACCCAGCACTAAGAGTAGCATTTAATTCTGGTGCAGTAATGGGTTTGACAGTTGTAGGAATAGGTATTATCGGTGTAGCTTCTCTTTGGATTTTATTTCAAAACCCTACTGTTATTGCAGGTTTTGGTTTTGGAGCTTCCTCTATTGCACTTTTTGCAAGAGTTGGAGGTGGTATTTATACTAAAGCAGCAGATGTTGGAGCTGATTTAGTAGGAAAAGTCGAGGCTGGATTACCAGAAGATGACCCTAGAAATCCAGCTGTTATAGCTGATAATGTAGGTGATAATGTAGGCGATGTAGCGGGTATGGGAGCTGATTTATTTGAGAGTTATGCTGGTTCAATAATTGCTACAATATCATTAGCATTTGCTGCAGGAGTAGTTTTTGATGTAGAAGCTCCAAAAGCAATATTACCTTTGGCGATTGCAGGAATAGGAATTATATCCTCAATTTTAGGTACATTTTTAATTAGAACTGGTGATGATGCTGATATGGGTAAATTATTATGGACATTAAGATATGGTATATTTGGAGCAGGAATTCTATCTCTGATTGGAACTGGAATTTATATCCAATTAATGGATTTAGATTTCTCTCTTTTTTGGGTTGTTTTAACTGGAATAGTTGTTGGTCAAGTTATAGGAACTGCTACAGAAATTTTCACATCTTATGAAGGCTTAAATTTAGGTAAATTTAAATTCAACCCAGTTGAATGGATAGCAAAACAATCTCAAACAGGTCACCCTTCAACTATTATTGCAGGTATAGCAATAGGATTTTATAGTACAGCAATACCTGCTATTGCTATAGTAGTAGGTATTTATATAGCCAACGAACTAGCAGGACTTTATGGTATTGGTTTAGCTGCTGTAGGTATGCTATCAACCTTAGGAATCACTCTTGCTACCGATGTATACGGTCCGGTTGCAGATAATGCTGGTGGAATCGCAGAACAAGCACACTTAAAACCAGAAGTAAGAGAACGTACTGATGCTTTAGATGCGTTAGGTAACACCACGGCTGCTACTGGTAAAGGTTTTGCGATAGGATCTGCAGTTTTGACGGCATTGGCTCTGTTGGTTGCATTTCAAAATGTAACTGGAATAGAACAACTTAATCTTTTAGAACCAAAAGTACTGATAGGTTCTATAATAGGCGCTTTACTACCTTTCATATTTTCTGGATTAACCATGCAAGCTGTAGGAACAGCAGCAGGAACAATGATTGAAGAAGTAAGAAGGCAATTTAGAGAAATCCCTGGCTTGAAAGAAGGTAAAGAAGGGGTTAAACCTGATGCTGCAAAAGCTGTAGCAATTAGTACAAATGGATCCTTAAAGGCAATGATTGCTCCAGGATTAATTTCTATATTTGCACCTATTCTTATTGGTGCAATTTTGGGAGCTGAAGCATTGGGAGGTCTTTTAGCAGGATCAATAATAGCAGGATTTTTACTTGCTATTTTCATGGCTAATTCAGGTGGTGCTTGGGATAATGCAAAAAAATATATAGAATTAGGAAATTACGGAGGAAAAGGTTCAGATACTCATTCAGCTGCTGTAACCGGTGATACAGTTGGAGATCCATTTAAGGACACATCAGGACCTGCTCTAAATATATTACTGAAACTTATGGCTATAGTTTCATTGATATTTGGACCATTATTCATATAATCTAGAAAAAAATATTTTCTGAAATATTTAAGTTGTAAATTAATATGAATTTTTAATTAAATTACATTTTCAGAAAAGGATTTTGTGACTTTTCAATAGATATCTTAGTACTACTTCCATGCCCTGGATAAATTAGAGTATCTTCAGGTAAGGAAAATATTTTATCTTTTATACTAGAAATCTCAAGATCAAAATCACCTCCTCCTAAATCAGTTCTCCCAACAGATCCTTTGAAAAGCGTATCTCCCGTAAAAATCACACCCTCACAATAAAAAGAAAGACTCCCAGGAGTATGTCCAGGAGTTTTTATTACCTTAAGATCTATATCATCTAATTTAATTGCGGTATCCTTTTTGATAATTTTATAATTCGTTGGTGGTTTCTTAAAATCTGGTAATAATTCAGTTATAAATTTAGGTGGATTATCAAGTAAAATTTCATCCCCTTCTCCAATATAAAATTCTATATTTTTTCCTGACAATAAATCATACACACCTCCAGTATGATCAGGGTGACCATGAGTACATAAAACATGAGAAATATTAAGATTCATACTAAGAATTTTATTGTTTATTTTTTCTGGTTCCCCACCTGGATCAATAACAATACACTTTGAGTAATCATCTTTATAAATAATGTAACAATTTGTATCAAAGGAGGATACCTTTAAAATAATTATCTTAATTCTAGTCATAATCTTTTTTTATTTCATTTTTTAGCATATTAAGCATATTTAAGGCTTCTATAGGTGTCATTTGATCTAGATTAGCTTCAAGTAATTTTTCTTTAAAAAGTTCATTGCTTTTATCTATTTTGTTATCAAAATTCATTTGCATCTGCAGGGGATGAATAGTTGTGTTCGATTCTGTTTCTAATTGTTTTAAAATATTCCAACTTCTATCAATAACATCATTAGGCATACCAGCTAATTTAGCTACATGAACTCCATAAGACTTATTAGTTCCTCCAGGTAAAATTGTTCTTAGAAAAACAATCCCATCACTCTCTTCAGAAACAGAAACCATTAAGTTGTGAACATCAGGAAGAAATTCTGACAGATTTGCCATTTCATGAAAATGTGTTGCAAACAGTGTACGACATCCATGGAGATTTGAGTCATGAAGAAATTCAACTACTGCTCTAGCAATAGCCAATCCATCATATGTGCTAGTACCCCTACCTACCTCATCCATTATTGCAAGAGATTTTTTAGTAGCAAAATTTAATATTTCTGCCGTTTCAAGCATTTCTACCATAAATGTTGATTGTCCTGCAGAAATATCATCTCCAAGACCAGCACGAGTGAAAATTCTATCAACAAGCCCTATTTCAGCTGATTTAGCTGGTAAGTATGATCCTATCTGAGCCATGATACATAAAACACCAATTTGACGGATATAAGTAGACTTTCCTGACATATTAGGACCAGTAATTATATTGATTCTTTTATTATCCCCTGTAATATCCACATCATTAGAAACATAATCACCTTTAGTAATACTATCTTCAACCATAGGATGTCTCCCAAGTTTAATTTTTATATTGTAAGAACTATCAATTTTGGGTTTATTCCAATCTAATTCTATAGAAGCGTTTGCAATCCCAGTAATTACATCTAGGTGAGATAATATTATTGATAGTTCAAGTACTTTATTAGATTCAAGTGAAACATCTTTGCAAACAGATTTAAATACTTCTTTCTCTAAAACAGAAACTCTATCTTTAGCATGTAAAATTTTATTTTCAAGTTCTTTTAATTCTGTAGTGATATATCTCTCACTGTTTACCAAAGATTGTCTTGGTTGAAAATAGTCTGGAACATTTGAAATTTGAGATCGAGTTACTTCTAAATAGTATCCAAATACCCTATTAAAACCTATTTTTAAATTTTTTATTCCAGTTTGGGTTTTTATTGTATTTTCCATATGGATAATTGTTTTACCAGTATCATTCAATAATTCACTTAATTCATCTAATTCAATATTGAATCCTCTTCTGATCACATTTCCATCTCCTGGATTATTTCCAGGATTATCGTTAATAGAAGAATTAATCAAATTTATGATTCGAGAATTATCAGGAATTTTAGTTTGTATCTTTAAAGTTTCTAGAATTTCAGATGTTAAATTTGGTAAACTTGGAATAACACTTAAACTATCTCTTAAAGAAATTAAATCTCTTGGATTAGATACATTTGTAATTACTCTATTAATTAACCTTTCAATATCAGATACTCTTTTTAAACAATCAGATATTTGGGTACGCTCAATGTAGTTTTGAATACAAATATCTACAGATTGTAATCTTTGATTAATACTCTCGACATTATTTAAAGGTCTTGATAACCAGTTCCTTAATAGTCTAGTTCCCATCGAGGTATTAGTATAATTCATACATTCGAATAAAGATTTTCCAGTACCTTTAGAATCAAATATCTCTAAATCTTCTAGTGTTCTTCCATCTAAGATCATATATCCATCGGAATTTTCAAATGTTAAAGTATTTATTTGAGGTAAAAATCCCATTTGAGTATCAGAAACATGCTTATAAACTAAATATGCTGCAAAAGTAGAACAATCGACATCACTTAAATCAACCTTAAATTGATTTAAAAAATTTTGATCTGGTATTTTTGAAATCTTTTCCTCATCCAAAAATTTTATTTTTATTTGATCAATACCTAATTTAGACAGTAAAGGTTTATCATTTTTATATGTAATAATTTCATTTGCCTGAAGACGCTCTATCTCAGAATTAACTTTATTTAGATCTACTTTGGTAGATCTAAATTCCCCAGTAGTAATATCAATCCATGAAATCCCTGCCTCATAATCATTAAAGAATAACGACAAAACATAGCTGTTTTTTGTTTCATCTAAAATAGAAGGTTCAAAAACTGTTCCTGGAGTAATAATTCTAACTACACTACGATCAACAATACCTTTTCTAGCAGTAGGGTCTGATGTTTGTTCTGCAATAGCAATAGTAAGACCTGCATCTAATAAATTCTTAATATAATTTTCTAAAGAATGAACTGGAATTCCAGCTAAATTAGATTTTTTTTTCGATCCTATATCTCTTTTCGTGAGAGCAATACCTAAAACAGAAGATAAAGTAATGGCATCATCATCAAATGTTTCATAAAAATCTCCCATCCTATATAACAATAACTCATTTTGATATGATGATTTAATTTCAAGATACTGCTTTCTCCCTGGAGAAATTTTTTCTGTAGAAGAAGATTTTTTATGGGAATAAACAGACTCCATCTATCAATAATTTACTATTATAGTATCGGCAGTTTTCCATCTAAACTGTTTATAATCACTATTCTTTTTTACTTCAAATACAATATAGCCTCTAATCTGTTCCCCTCGGTTTAAAACAACATTTCCCCACATTGGAATGAATTTTTCTATGGTATTAGTTTTTGATAAATCCTCATTAGACTTAGCTTGAGCTCTTTCTATAATATTTATGGGTTTATATTTTGCATTTTCAGTATGTAGTTCAGAAGAATCATAATCAATATTTAAGTTAACGGCATTTGATTTTTGATTTGTGATAGTAATTTCAACTAACGCAAGGTTATTAGAATCCATATCTTCTGGCAGTATTTCCCAAAAATACATATCACCTTTAGTATCAGATGCTTCATACAAAATATAATCTAATGTTTTTGGTTCTTCTGATCTCAGCCATAATGTTCTCCCGCCAACATATAATTTGTCTCCACTAAATGGATCAAATATCATAATAGGAATAGATACCGCAGCAATAACTATAGAAATAAATGTTATTACCATCAAAACAATAGGTTTAGGATCTTTTAATATCTTAATTTGCCTTCTAGATAAAATATTATTTTCTTGATCTATATCGATATACTCACTACCATAATTTTGGCTTTCTTCTGATACTTTATAGTTAATATAAATTCTAGTTATACCTGATTCGCTTTCCTCTATCTTATCAACTTTCCATACAAGATTTTTGGTACTGTATGCAGGGCCATAAGCATACTTATTTTCCCTAACATAATTAAGTGCAAACTGAACCTGGGTATCTACTGTATTACTCAAATAGAAAATTCTCCTATAAATATTTTTATTAAATAATAATTTAAACGTAAGTTAAATAATACAAAAAATAATTCTTTATAAAATATTTTATGCGGACATAGAATTTAATTGATTTAGAACATTTTCTAATGCAATAAGAGTAGAATCTATATCTTTATCTGTAGTTTCTCTTCCCATAGATAATCTTAAGCTTCCTACAGCATCATCACGAGATATACCCATAGAGGTTAAAACATGTGAAGGCTCTACTGAAGCTGAACTACAAGCACTTCCACTAGAAGCCAAAATACCTTTGAAATCTAAACCTAAAATTAGAGGCTCTCCTTGTACATTGGGAAAAGAAAAGTTAATTATCGATGGAATCTTATTTTTTACATCACCATTAAGCTTATAGTTTTTAGATATTTTTTGAATACCTACTAGTAATTTTTGTTGAAATCTATGCATTTTTTTATAAAGAAAATCACGTTCTTCTTCAGCAAATTTCATTGCTATACCTAATCCGACTATACTTGGAACGTTTTCAGTACCAGAACGTAAATTTTTTTCCTGACCACCTCCACTAATAAGTGGAATTAATTCAGTACCTTTTTTTATAAACAACATCCCTATGCCTTTAGGTCCGTGTATCTTATGAGCAGAAATACTTAGCATATCAACACCTAATTCTTTAACATCAATTTTCAATTTTCCTACTGCTTGGACAGCATCTGTATGAAAAATAATATTAGTATGATTTTTTTTTGAAAAACTATCAATTCCTCTTGAGATACTCTTAATATCATTAATAGCACCAGTTTCATTATTTACGTACATCAAACTTACTAATTTAGTGTCTGTTCTTAGGGATTCTATTACTGAAAAAGTCTCTACTGTCCCGTCTGAATTAACGTCAAGAAAAGTTACATCCCATCCCAAATTTTTTAATTGTTCAAAACATTCCAATACAGCATGATGTTCGGTCTTAGCAGTAACCATATGTCCAGTATCAATACCACTTAAACCTATACCTTTAATAGCCATATTATTAGATTCTGTACCTCCACTTGTAAAAAAAATCTCCGATCTTCTACTATTAATAATATTAGATATTTCTTCTCGAGTTATTTCTATAGCGTTACGAGACTCTGATGCAAATTCATATAAACTAGAAGGATTTGCGTAATCTAAAGTGAAATATGGTTGCATAGCCTTAAATACTTCTTCTCTAACAGGAGTAGTTGCTGCATAATCCATGTATATTTTATCAATCAAATTTTCATCTTCATATGTAGGAAATTATTTAAATATTTACCATAATCTTAATCATATCAACTAATGTATTGCTTGAATTTAGGATAAAATTAACTAGTTTTAAATGATTTAATTTAAATATTATAGATACTTATCTATTTAATTTTATAACTTAAAGTTAATCCGGAGAAGGCAAATGATATCTATTGAACATATGTCAAAGAATTTTGGTCCATATCCTGCAGTGATTGATGTAACGTTTGAAGTTTTAAAGGGAGAAATAGTTGGTTTTTTAGGCCCAAATGGTGCTGGTAAAACAACTACAATGCGGGTTGTAACAGGTTATACTCCTCCTACAACAGGAAAAGTCACTGTTGTGGGTTATGATGTGACTACAAAATCCCTTGATGCTAGAAAACACATTGGATATCTCCCAGAAAGTGTACCACTATATTTAGATATGACTGTTAAAGATTATTTAACTTATATGGGGCAAATTAGAGGTATGAATAAAGATTGGATTAATAAAAGGTTGCCAGAAGTAATAGATGTAGTTAAATTAGGAGATTACAGAAATACTCTAGTGGGAAGATTGTCAAAAGGTTATAGGCAAAGAACAGGAATCGCACAAGCTATTCTACATGATCCCGACGTATTAATTATGGATGAACCAACTATTGGTATTGATCCTATACAAGTAGTTGAAACAAGGGAATTAATCAGTGAGTTAGGTAAAGAACATACAATGTTATTGAGTTCACATATTCTTCCTGAAGTAAGTGCAATTTGTCCGAGAGTGTTAGTAATAAATGACGGAAGAATTGTAGCCGATGATAATCCTGAAAGACTATCGGAAAAATTACAACATGCAGAACGTATAGAAATAAGTATTAGAAATGCTGAAAATAATGAATTTATGTCTTTAATCCGAGACTTAGATGGAATCATAGATGTAAGGACAGATCAAAGAGCTCAATCGTTACAAAGAGCAGAAAGAGAAGGTGTTATACCATTCATTATTGATGCTAAACCCAATATGGGAGTATCTGAAAATATTGCAAAAACGGTCATTGATAAAGGATGGGGACTTTCAAATTTAACTCCACTGGCTATGACGTTAGAAGAAATATTTTTACAACTAACTACTGAAGAAAGTGAGAATAATAGAAATTGAAAAACACCAAAATCATAGCCATAAAAGAAATAAAAACCTATTTTGCATCTCCTATGGCATATGTGGTTGCGGCTGCATTCGTAGCAGTTACAGGTTTTTTCTTTGTTGCATCCGTATCAAATGCATTTGCAGAAGCTTCAATAAGAGGATTTCTTGCTGGGGCTGTGTTTTTTCTGATTTTAATGGCTCCTGCTTTAACAATGAGATTATTAGCTGAAGAACAAAAATTAGGCACTTTAGAACTTTTACTTACCTCTCCAGTAAAAGAATTTGAGGTAGTAATAGGTAAATATTTAGCAGCGTTATTCATGGTATTCATAATGCTATTACTATCATTTTATTTTGTATTATTATTATTTATTTATGGAGACCCTGATATAGGACCAGTATTAAGTGGATACTTAGGTTTACTGTTATATGCTTCTGCTACTTTATCCATAGGTCTGTTTGCCTCATCACTTAGTGGAAATCAAATCGTTGGCTTGATTGTGGGAGCAGGAATATTAACAGGGCTATCCGTAATAGATTTTGTGTCAAATAGATTCACAGGTAATATTGCAACGATTTTAGACAATCTACAACTAGGGGCTTCGTTTTCTGTTTTTGATAGTGGTAGTTTTGGTGTAGCAGAAAGTGGTCATTTTGCAGATTTCGCTAGAGGAATCATATCAGTATATGACATATTTTATTATATTTCTGTATCAATAATTTTTCTAATTTTAACAGTTTTAATTTTAGAATCACGAAGGTGGAGATAAATAAATTTTATGAATAATCAAGAAGAAAATAAAATCTTAAATAGGCCAACTCAAGATGAGGCAAGACAAAAAATACCTTTTATCCAAAGAATAAAAGCTAGCACTTATTCAATTAAATCTTCTCTACTATTAATTTCATCAGGAACATTCATATTGGGATTATTGATTTGGATTTTCCTTAGAGGCCTAGAAACCCCAGCATATTACGTAATGGGTATTGGTGTATTCATATTTATTATTTATGCCATTTTAGGACTAAAAGATTTAAGAAATTCTTTATTTGGCAGGAGAGGTAAATATGGATTTAATACCACTATAATTTTATTAATAGTAATTGCTATTTTAATAGTTGGGAATATATCAATTTTCTGGGCTACAAATAAAACTGATCCTACTCAATGGTTAAGAACAGATACAACTGCTACTAAGCAATTCGTTTTAGAAGATCAAGTAGTAAAAATTTTAGAAAATATTAAAGAACCAATTAAAATAACTGCATTCTTCACTAAAGATACAGCTTTCGACAATGCTGCCCTTAGAAATACTGAAGATTTATTAATAGAACTAAAAAGAAGGTCAACTAAATTTCCTTTAGAATATCAAATTATTGATCCAGAAATAGATCCTACTATAGCTAATGAATATAAGATTAATTCTTTTCCTGCTTTAGCAATAGAAGGTATAGAAAGTAGAAGAACAGAAACGGTAATAGGTCTAAATCCTAAACAAACCTCTCAGGTTTTCACTGAACAAGATATAGTAACAGGATTAATAATAGTAAATGGAATTTCTCAAAAGAAAATAATTTTTATAACCGGACACTCTGAACGTGATATAACTGATGTTATCGAACCAAACGGTTATGGACTTGCAGGAAAAGCTTTAGTAAGAGAAAACTATATTCTTCTAAATGAAACTATTCAAGAATTAGGTACTAGGTTAGCAATAGATGATCCTACTGAAATACCTGCTGTTGTTGTTATTCCTGGGGCAATTACAGATCTGCTTCCTATAGAAGAGCCAATATTAAGAGAATATGCAGCTAGAGGTGGATCTTTTGTAATCATGCTTGAACCTAATTCTTCTCCAGATTCTATTAAAGGATTTCTTTCAAGATTTGGTGTAGCAATAGGTCAAGGTGAAGCTGCCGATGTAGGTAGTTTTGTTGCTCCAAATCCAACTTTTTTACAAATCAAAAAAAGTAATGGACAACTTCCTTATCATCCAATAACTTCAGATTTCGAAGTATTGTACATGCCTGGTTCAACTCATTTTGCTTGGTCAGTAGACCCTGAAACAATACCTCTATTTGATGAAAACACACCTATAATTCAACAATATTCCTTGGCATCTACAAGTATAAGTAGCTGGGCTGAAATTGACGAAGATATAATTCAATTTGATATGGATATAGAACAATCAGGACCTTTGCCTGTATCTGTACTTGTAAGTGCATTCGGGGAATTATCAACAAATTTAGAAGATAAATCAGATAAAACTATAAAAACAAATATAGTTTTAATAGGTGATACAGATTTCGCAAGTAATCAGTATTTTGGATCAGCAAACAACGCAGATCTTTTTGTGAATTCTATAAATTGGTTATCTGAAGATTTTGAACTTATATCTATAAGAAGTAAAACATCAGCTACTAGAAAACTTTTTTTAACAAAAAATGAATTAGATTTTGTTCGATGGTCGGGGTGGTTATTAATGCCTGCTATAATTTCTGTTTTTGGATTTTGGCAATGGTGGCGTAGGAGATAATGAGTTTAAGAATTTCACTTATACTTATGATTATTCTTGCCTATATATCTATAGGTGTGACGTGTTATTATACTCAAGAAAACCAATCTACTTACAACCTAGAAGATCCTCCTTTTTTTTATAATATTGACACTGAAAAACTTTCGAAAATAATAGTAGAAACAGGTGAAAAAAAACAAACATGGTACCATAACAAAAAATTTGACAAATGGTTTTTTGAAACCCCTAAAAATACACCTGCTAATATATTCAGGTGGGGTGGAATTACCCAATTGTTAGGTGGTCCTAAAACACAGAGAGTAATCAAATCAGAAATAGACGATTTATCAAAGTATGGATTAAATAATCCAACAATGATAATTACAATAGAATTGTCAGATACCACAAACATAAAATTACTTATAGGATCTCTGACTCCTGATAAAACATCTCATTATTCTATGGTTGATGGATACCCTCAACTAGTATTGGTCGATTCAAGTTGGGGTAATATATTTGAAAGGTTAGTGAATGATCCACCTTATCCAGACTGGTACTATTCCATGGATCCTTCCACAGCTAAAGAAATATTATTTTATCTAGAAGGTGATGTTATATTAGGTTATAGTTTTGATAAAAAAAATAATATTTGGAATACGTGTAATTTACCTATAACAACTGATCCTTGCATTGGGGATGTAATAGCAGATCAAGAAAACATAAAAGATTTACTTCAACTAATTTCAAACCCGAAAATTAATGGAGTTGAAGTTATAGGTGTTCAAAATGATAAAGAATATGCAAAATATGGAGCTGAATTAAATGCCCCTTATATAGCTCTAAGAATAGAAACTAATCTAGATTCTGGAGTAACAGAAGTAACTAGAACCTCTATAACTATAGGAAGTAGTGAACCTGAAATTTCAGAAAATCCATCAAAATATGCAGTAATAAATGAAACTTCAGATATTGTTCTAATTAATGAAGAATGGGGAAATAAACTTCTAAACTATTTTCCTAACAAATAATTTTTTAAGTAGTCAAGTTTTTATATAATTGTGGAAGCCTTATAGGTAGCTGGCTTATATCCGGAAGTACCTCATAATTAAAATCATTCATCATTACTTTTAAATAATCATGCCCTGATTTATCTACAGTTAGACAAAATGGGACAATGCCTTTTTCTCGTGCTTCAATCAATGCTTTACGTGTATCATGTACAGCATATTCTTTTTCGACTCCTTCCCTAGAATATCCCCTATCTTGTGGACGTCCATCAGAAATGAGGAATAAAATCTTTAACTTTGATTCCTGATCATCTAGTTTTTTTATTGTATGTCTAATAGCCGGTCCCATTCGTGTCGCATGTAAAGGAGCAATACGATCAATACGTTTTGGAATAAAATCAGAGTATTTTTCCTCTAAATCTTTAATAATATAAAATTCTACATTTTCTCTTCCATAGCCAGAAAATCCATAAATTCCATAAGTATCACCTAATGTTTCTAAAGCATTTACCATCATGACTATACCTTCTTTTTCTACATCAACTATTCTTTTATAAGTTTTCCGTAATCCTTCAGAACGTCTAGATCTAAGCCATGCCATATACTCTACTGGATCATCTGGAGCCCCCCAATCATTATTAGTTTGATTCTTATGTTCATCTATTGCTTCTGCAGTAGAAGCAGACATATCTAATAGAAAAGACACAGCTACGGACCTTTCTGCCTTATTTCTTCTCCAATATAATTTTTCATCAGGTGAAGTTCCTGCCTTTATATCAACAATAGCTTCTAAAACAGAATCAAGATCAAATTCCTCTCCATCAATTAATCTTTTTTGTTTTTTGTACATTTCAGGTACAACAAGTTCAAATTGTTTCTTTATTTCATTCATTAGATATGAATTTTCAGATAATGTCTTATAAAAAAAGGTACTATCTCCATCAGTCATTGATTTTTCATTCACAATACACCAATTTGATTTATAGTTATTCGCTCTAAAATCCCATTCATCATAAACAAATGAACTTTTATCTGTAGGATCTAATTCCCCACCATCTTCTTCAATATGTTGTAATTGCCCATCAGTAAATGGTTTATTTTCATTATCTTTTTCTGATATCTCCTTAAGTAAATTCTCTGTCATTTCTTGAATTTTTTTTCTTGTATCTTCGTCAATTTGTTGATCAGAATGATCCATTTCAGGAGAATTTTCAATCATTTCTTGTAATTGTTCTTGAGTTATCTCTTCAGCATTTAAATCACTTAATTCTTCAGAAAATTCCATTTGGGATAATAATTCAGATAATTCAGGTTTAAATTCTCCTCTATAATCAACTTCTTGAGGAGAGTTATAATCTTGGTTTTCTTGATCCTCTTCTATAGGTTCATCTCCATTTTCTTCAGATGTAGAATTGTTATCAAATAAAAAAGTTTCCATAAATTGCTGAATGATATCATCGTTCTCAAATATGGTATCTTGATCTTCATTTTCATCATCATTATTATCAAAGTTTTCATATTCTTCTTCTTCCAATGATTCATTTTCAATAGGAAAAAGTAAATGATAAATTCTAATAGTGATTTCAGATGAATCTTCAACAGTTGCATTAGAATTTCTAACATATGATAATAATTTGATTATTTCTTTCAATTCTTTTTTATATTTCTTAGGAATCTTTAAATTATTTTTTTGCCCTAGGCTAATCCGAATAAGTAATTCCAAAATAGCCTCTTTTACTGGTAGTTTATTAATTTCTGGTCGTTTTTCTAAACTGCTCAATTGTACATTCATATAATCTTTTGCAATTCCTGGGTACTCAGTTATGGTCTTATAATCCACTCTAGTACTTTCAACAATAGTAAAAATATCTAAAGCAATTTTCCTATCTTGAAACAAATCAAAAAATCTACCTATTTGAGTTAAAAATTCTTTATCTTCTACAATATGATCTTCGGATTTAGTCAATAAATTAATAGACTCTTTCTTAGATTTAATACTATTCTCAATTTCAGATCTTATATCAGTAAAAAATGTAGAATTTTTATCAAAAGTAAATAGAAAAGAACCAAATTCAATATGTGAAACTTGATGAGTTGAAATAACTTTTAAAAAATTGAAATTTTTCTCTTTAGATGTATTTTTACTAATAACTGAAGGTAAATATACAGTTGATCCTTCAGTAGTCGGTAAGTCTCCCTCAAACCATCCTATATTTTTATCAACTAAATTTTGAGATGCTTCAATTTTTATTTCTTTACCTGATAAAGCTTGGCAATATAATTCCAAAATATCTCTAACTCTTGATAATTCTATTGATGAAGAAAGCGAATCTACAGTATCAATAGATTCTTGAGATTGTATAGAAAAGTAGATTTGAGCTTTATCCTTATCGTTATCACATATATCAATACCTATTTCTTGCCATCTCAAAATCTGCTCGAATGTTATTTTATCTGAAAGGTACAACACTGAATTTAAGAAATCAATTATTGAATCTGGATATAAACGTAAAATATTTTCAGTAATATCCATTAAATTATTACGTTTTTCTAATTCAATAGAACTAAAAGTTTTCGATCCTGTATAAATAACTAAAGAAGGATCGAAATTTGATGATATAAATGCATTTTTAGAAAGATTTATAAGATGTAATTTATGATCATAAATATCTTCAGTAAATAATTTCTCAATTGAATTCAATAAAGGTAAAGAAAATTTCCATGATTTAGCTGTTACAATTTTCATGGTTTCTAAAAAAATTTTAATTTCTTTAGTCATTAACGGAAATAATTTAATACTTTTATCTAAACATTCATTTGCTTGATCATAAGATTTTTTTGATAATACAGCCAAAAATTCTACAAATTTATAAAACTCCTCAAAATTTAACGTCTCTAAGAGTTCAGGAGTAACTTGAAAAATCTTAACTGCAAGAGATGAAGATTTCCAAGTACCTCTATATAAGCTTCGACATACATTAGCCCAATCATCTATATATCTTGGTCTAAGTCTTAATAATGTCTGAGGAGAATACTTGAAATATGCAGTAGCAATGTTAGGAGAATCATCACTTAATTTTAACCCTGTTCTAGCCCATCTCATTAATTGCCCTGCTGGTAATTGTCTTTGTACAGAAGGGGATGATATAAAATATTCTGAAGCTGATTCCCATGAACGAACAGACAAAGATGAAATCTCCAAACCAATCTCTGCCCATTTTTCCAAATTATCTACTGAAAGTCTAGAATCTAAAATATCTAAAGATTTATTGAAATTTTCAACAACTGGGCTAGGAAATTGTTGAAGTTTATTTTGTATATCTGAAATTTTTTCAGTCAAAGTGTTTATTTCTCAATGTTTGAAATATATCTAATTATCTTAGCGGTAGCACCCCAAATATATTTCCCTTTTATAGCATATGAATTGTGCGTTATTAATTTTTCTTCATTATATGAATTCAAAAAAGTTATAGTCCTATGATTTTCTTTATGATAAAAAAGTGAAAAATCTAAAAAAAAATATTTGTCAACTTCTTCATGATTTATATCTATTTTATAACCATCATTTAATATCCCAACATATGGAACTACTACATATCCTGTGGTAGTAACAAAAGATTTTATTCGACCAATTAAATTTATATTTTTTTTATCTATCCCGACTTCTTCTTTTATTTCTCTAAAAAAAGTATCACGTAAATTATTATCATTATTCTCAATTTTACCTCCAGGAAAAGCCCATTCTCCTGGATGAGTTCGTAATCTTTTTGAACGTTTAATCAACATTATTTCATGTTGATTATTATTAGATCTAAACAAAACTCCTACTGAAGATAATTTGCTATTGTTATAAATTTCTTCACTTATATTATTTTTACTAATTGTATTTTTAAGATAAGAAAATTGATCAATATTCATGGAAAAATAGAAGTTACTACTTCATTTATACTTTTCTGTGTCCTAGAATCATCAGTAATACCCCACGTCACTGCCACTTCACATGCTCTTCTTTCCGATATCCCTTGATTTATTAGCTTACCAGCATAAATTAATACTCTGGTACTAGCACCTTCATCTAATCCGTGTTCGCGTAAATTTCTTATCTTATCTCCCAATTTGGCCAATCTTTCTGATATTTCTAGCGATACCCCTGATTCATGATGTATTATTTGAGTTTCCCTTTCTTGATTAGGAAAGTTAAATTCCAAAGCAACAAATCTCTGACGAGTACTATGTTTTAAATCTTTCATAGCATTTTGATATCCTGGATTATAAGAAACTACTAACAAAAAACCATCAGCAGCATCTACAACCTCACCTAATTTGTCTATAGTTAATGTTCTACGATGATCGGTCAATGGATGAATAATGACTGTAGTATCTTTTCTAGCTTCTACAACTTCATCTAAATAACAAATCCCTCCAGATTTTACGGCTTTTGTTAAAGGTCCATCTATCCAACGAGTTCCATTAGCATCGAATAAATATCTCCCAACTAAATCTGAAGCTGTTAGATCTTCATGGCAAGCAACTGTAATTAAAGGTATATCTCTAGATGATTTTTTCTTATATTTAAGTTGGTTATCATGACTTAATTTCCATACCATATGTTCCACAAATCTAGTTTTACCAGTACCCGTGGGACCTTTTAAAAGTATAGGAATTCGCTGAGCATAAGCTGATTCAAAAACTTGAATTTCATCTGAAGAAGGAACATAAAATGGTTCTTCATTCACATAATATTCTTCTATTTTTTGTTGATGGAATTCATTTATTGTAGACATATTGTTTCACTATTCACTATTCAATTTATTCTCAATTTTATTAACTAATTTTATGATCTTATTTCTAAACATGAAGAGTTCATTTGTGTTTTCTATGACTTTATCTGATTTCTTTTTGCGAAATAGTGAATCATTTTGTATAGAAATTAACTGTTTAGCATAATCTAATGTCAATCCTCTATAAAGTTCCAATCTTTCCAATTGAAGTAATTCTGAGGTTTCAATTGTCCAAATTTCATTCATATACTTATCTATCCCAGATTCAAAAATCAAATGAGACTCGATTACAATTAGCTTATCTAGATTTTTTTTGGATATATCAATTTTATGCTCAATAATTTTAATAATTTCAGGCCAAATTATATTTTGTAAAAAGAGTAATTTTTTTTTATCATAAAATACTATTTTTCCTAGTTTACTTCGATCTACCTCTTTATTTTTTTTTAAAATATTTTCCCCAAAAGAGTTTATAATTTTCTCATAAATATCAGTACCTTTTAAATATATTTCATGAGCAATTTTATCTGTATCGATTACTTTATAACCAAATTCTAAAAATACTTTTGAAGCTTCAGATTTACCTGAAGATATTCCGCCGGTCAATCCTAAAATATACAACATTTTCCCTTATATTAATTGTGTTTTTTTAAATATACAAATTATTTTTTTATGAATGCATTTGATATAAGTATAATTAAATTACAAATTTATACAAAAAATCTACTAATATTTGACTTAAATTATGATTATGTCTCAAGGGATTTACTTTCAATTACAAATTATCAGAATTATTAAAATGGATTTAAAAACGTATCTAGGCATAATTGTTCTTATTGCAGTTTTAGTAATCAGTTACTTTAAAATCCAACTATAATTAATATTATAAATATGAATAAAAAGAATAAATATTTCAGAGAAATTCCATCTATTGACGAGATTCTCAATCATTCTGTAGTTTCTGGTAGGCTTAAAGAATTAAGTAAAAGTTCATCTATCCGATTAATAAATATCTCTATAGAAGAAACTAAAGAAGCTATATTAAATGGTGAAATATTTAATGTAAAAAAACAGATTTATATAAATATAGATAATTTATTGAAATCCATAGAAAATCAAAATCCTAAAGTAGTAATTAATGGAACAGGAGTTATTTTACATACTAATTTAGGAAGATCGCCTATTTCGAAAAAAGCAGTAGAATCATCTAATGAAATATCGCTAAACTATTCTTCTTTAGAGATCTCAACAAGTGATGGTAAAAGAGAAAACAGAAATATTGCTATCTCAAAATACCTATCACTAGCCACAGGATGCGAAAAAGGTTTTATTGTAAATAATAATGCTTCAGCTACTTTATTAACACTGGCTACTATTACCAATCAGTATAAAGATGAGATAATCATTTCTAGAGGAGAGGCTGTTGAAATAGGTGGAGGATTTAGAATACCTGATATTATGAAAATTTCAGGTGCAAAACTGGTAGAAGTAGGAACAACTAATAAAACTTACCCAAATGATTATTTAGAAGCTATAACACCAAGAACGGCTGGAATATTAAAAGTTCACACTAGCAATTTTATAGTCAAAGGATTCGTTCATAGTCCGAATATAAGTGATCTGGTAAAAATATCTACATCAAATAATATCCCATTAATAAACGATATAGGTTCTGGTTGTTTAATCGATACATCAAAATACAATCTACCTAAAGAACCTTTAGTTCAAGATTCTATTGCCTCAGGTGTAGATGTTACATTATTTTCCGGAGATAAATTACTTGGTGGTGCACAAGCAGGAATTATCACTGGAAAGAAAGATATAATATCAAAAATTGAGTCTCATTCATTAGCTAGAGCTTTTAGGTCTGACAAAGTTTCTTTGATAAGTACAATTTCTACTCTAAGATCATATATAAAAGATTCTTACGAGGAAGACATACCTATTTGGAAAATGATTAGTCAAAATATCAATAAAATAACAAAAAGAGCAGAAAAAATTTGCTCAGAAACTAAAATAGGTGAAATTATAGATGGAGAATCTCTTATAGGTGGCGGATCAATGCCAGATGTAAAAATACCAACAAAAATAATCAAAATAGATACTACAACAAATGAAAATACCCTAAAGAAAAAGTTATTACAATCAGACCCCATAATCTTAGCAAGAGTATACGAAGGGTCAATATTAATTGATATAAGAACAGTTTTAGAAGAACAAGATAAAACTTTATTAAAAATAATAAAAAACATATCTAAATAAAATGTCTCCCAAAAAAAGGCGTAGGCCAAAACCTAAATCATTAAATAATTACATAGTTTCCTCCAATCCAAAGCATGCTGAAAGGAAAATAGATCTTCATGGTTATCGTTCATTTGAGATAAAACCCATCTTAGAAGAATTCATCGATCAAGCTCATAATTCCAGATTGTTAACTATAGTAATCATTCACGGTAAGGGTGAAGGTATATTAAAAACTGAAACAATTAATATCTTAAATAAAAATAAAAAAATATTAAGACACGAACCATCTATTGGAGAAGAAGGTGGGTTTGGAGCTACTACTGCTGAATTAAAATATTCAAATCAAAAAATTTTTAATAGAAATAAAAATAATTCCATAACTCCTACCTCTATAAATAAAAGTAAAAATGAATCTTTTTGAAAATAACAAAAATAATATTACAAAATCATCATCTCCACTATCAAATAGAATGAGACCTGCAATATTCGAAGAATATATTGGTCAAAATCATATAATGGCAAAAGATTCATTATTCAGAATTTCTATTGAAAAAGATATGGTTCCTTCAATGATTTTTTGGGGACCTCCTGGTTCGGGAAAAACCACATTAGCTAGATTGATTTCTCAAAAGACAGAATCAAGATTCATACAAATATCTGCAATAAATTCCAACGTTTCAGAATTACGAAAAATCATCCATGAGTCTGAAAGACAATTAGGAGAATACTCTATTAAAACTATTTTGTTTATTGATGAAATACATCGTTTTTCCAAATCTCAACAAGATTCACTTCTTAGCGCTATAGAAGAGGGAATAATAACCCTTATAGGAGCAACAACAGAAAATCCATCTTTTACTATAAATAATCCAATACTTTCAAGATCTAGAGTATTTGCTCTAAAACCATTATCGAAAGAAAATTTACTGACAATTATAGAAAGAGCTATAAAAGATGAATCAAAAGGTTTAGGAAAATATAAATTTTCTATAAATAATAATGTAAAAGAATACTTAATTAATGTATCTAAAGGTGATGCTAGGATTGTTTTAGACTTATTAGAATTTTCAGTTCAAAAAATAATTGCAGATAATCAAAAAGATTTACTTATATCAGATATTAATAAAGCAGTAAAAAATACTAATATTTACGATAGAAATGGCGATGAACATTACGATTCTATTTCTGCATTTATAAAGTCAATTAGAGGCTCTGATCCGAACGCTGCAATATATTATTTATCAAAAATGATCGATTCTGGAGAAGATCCATTATTTATTGCTAGAAGACTAGTGATATCAGCTGCCGAAGATATTGGATTAGCAAATCCGAACGCACTTGCTGTAGCAATTGCAGCTCAACAATCAGTAGCATTTATAGGCATGCCAGAAGGAAAAATCCCATTAGCTGAAGCAACAATTTTTCTAGCTTCATCTGAAAAAAGTAACTCTGCTTATGAAGCTATAAATAAAGCAGAAAAAATTGTTTCAAAAAATAGACACCTAAAAATACCTAAACACCTAAGGAATGCTCCAACTGAATTCATGAAAAATCAGGGGAATTCTCTTGGATATAAATATCCACATAACTATAAAAATAATTTTGTTGAAATGGAATATCTACCTAAAGAAATTTCTAATGAAAAATTTTACTCCCCTAATAAGGAAGGAATCGAAAAAAGAATTTATGAAAGATTAAATAATCTATGGAAAAATAAATTTGAATAAATATTAAAATATTTTTTTTATTACTTTTTCCATAGCTAATAAAGAAATATCTATATCCTCAACAGATATACCTCTATGAGTAACCATTCTTAAATCAAATTTTCCAGGATTTATATGTATACCTTCACTTTTAAGATAATTAGCTATAATTTCTCCTTTACCGGATGGTATATTAAACCTAACTATATTAGTTTGGATTCTATTAGGATTAATATCTAATTCAGATATATTTGCTAAACCGACAGCAAGTTTTTTAGCATTTACATGATCTTCTTCTAGCCGATCTATAGTAGTTCTTAAAGCTACCCTACCTGCAGCAGCAATCACTCCTACTTGCCGCATACCAGAGCCTAACATTTTTCTCCATTTTTTTGCTCTTAAAATAAAATCTTTATCTCCAGAAACTACACTACCTATTGGACAAGAAAGACCTTTTGACAAGCAAAATGTAACTGAATCAACATCTTTTACCAATTCACTTGGATTAACTTTTAAATAAGTTGACGCATTAAATAATCTTGCACCATCCATATGTAAGTTTAAATTGTTTAATTTTGATAACTTTGAAACAGAATTTATATAGGATAAATCTAAAACTCTACCGCTAGAAAGATTATGAGTATTTTCTATACACAATAACTTAGTTGTAGGCTTATGATAATCTCTCGGTTTTATACTATCTAAAATTGATTGTTTTGAGAAATATCCATCTTCATCAGTAGGTATGGGATACAAAACTAATGAACCTAGTACTGAAGGCCCTCCAGCTTCTGCCATAAAGATATGACTCTGATCTCCGACTAAAACCTCGTCTCCTCTATCTGCCCAAGCCAACAATGATACTAAATTCCCTTGTGTTCCTGAAGAAACTAGCACAGAATCTTCTTTACCTAGTATTTCGCTCACTTCCTCCTGTAGAGCATTAGTGGTAGGATCATCTCCATAAACATCATCACCTAATTCTGCATCGTACATTGCTTTTTTCATTTCATTGGTAGGATGTGTAACTGTATCACTTCTAAGGTCTATATGAATCATTATCTATTCCGTTATTATGAATTTTATGAGAAATTAAAGTGTATATATAAATTTATTTATTATCCAAAAAGAATGCATAGTTATTTTAGAGTTTTATATCTACATAGGATTTCGATATTAGTTTCGATTTTCATAATAATAATTGATCAATTAACAAAATTATTAACTTCTATCTTATTACCATTAGGAACTTCATGGCCAAATGAAGGATTACTAAGATTAACTCATGCAAGAAATACAGGGGCTGCATTCTCTCTCTTTCAAGATCAAACAATGATACTTTCATTAGTGTCTGTAGTAGCAGTAATATTTATTTTGTATATTTTTAGGTCAATAAAAAATCCTCCAATATTACTTAAATTTACATTCGGGTTACAAATTGGAGGAGCTATTGGAAATCTTATAGATAGATTTAGATTAGGTTATGTAACAGATTTTATTGATTTTGGATGGTGGCCGATTTTTAACATTGCGGATTCTTCAATAGTTGTAGGAATAACTATAATGATTATTTATTTATTATTTAATAAAGATAATGAAAATAATAACGAATGAAAAAGATATTAGTCTCAAATATTGAAAGTCGTAATTCAAAAAGATTAGATTATTATTTATCAAATGTAAAAGGTCAAACAAGATCTTCAATACAAAAATTAATTAAATCAGGACTGGTGTACATAGACAATAAAAAGATAACAAAGTCTTCACATATATTATTTAATGGAAACACTATATTCGTACAAAACAAAAAAATCTATAAAGAAAATTTTCCTGAGCTAAAATACATATTTAAAGATGAATTTTTATTAATAATAGATAAACCTTCTGGGCAAACAGTTCATAGTGGGATAACAACACAACATAATACTTTAGCTCACCAACTCCAAAATATTTTCCCAAAATTAATCCATATAGGGGATAAAGGTAGAAATGGAATAGTGCATAGATTAGATAAAGAAACCTCTGGTTTATTGATAGTAGCACTTAAAAATTCTTCTTATACTAAAATGAATGAAATATTTAAAAATAGAAAAATAGAAAAAAATTACATTGCACTTTTACACGGACACTTAATTAAACCACAAGGAAGTATCATTGCACCTATTGGTAGAAATCCTAAAAATAGAACTAAACAAATAATAATCAATACTGGAAGAAAAGCTGTTACGGAGTATAAATTAATAAAGAAATATAAAAATTATTCCTTAGTTGATGTAAATTTAAAAACCGGACGTACTCACCAAATAAGAGTGCATTTCAATAGTATTGGTCATCCCATAGTAGGTGATAAAAAATATGGAAAAGACAATTATAAATACTATCAATTAAATAGACATTTTCTTCATGCGTATAAAATAAAATTTAAACACCCTATAAATCAAGAAGACTTGATTTTTTCTTCTGAATTACCCGATGAACTATCTAGATATCTTGAGAATCTAAATGCATAATTATATTTTGAATAAATAATCAATTTTAAAAATATATGAATAATAAAATTTCTGTTAGATATGCCCCAAGCCCCACAGGTATACCTCATATAGGTAATATTAGAACTGCAATATTTGATTGGGTATACTCTAAATCTAATAATGGTAATTTTATTCTAAGAATAGAAGATACTGATCAGTCTAGATATGATCCAGAATCTGAATCAGCAATATATGAATCCTTAGAATGGTTAGGTTTAAATTGGGATTCTATACCTGACAAAACACCAAATAATCCTAAGGGATCTTATGTGCAATCTTCAAGAAAAGAATTATATATTGAATGTGCAAAAAAACTTATAGAATCAGGTTATGCATATTATGATGATACCTCTCCAGAAGAATTACATGCTTTAAGAAAAAAACAGCAAGAACTTGGGTTACCTCCAAGATATGATAATAGAGGTAGATATAAATCTAAATCAGATATCGAAAAATCAATTACTAATGGCAAACCAGTAGTCGTTAGATTCAAAGTGCCAGATAGTGGAACTGTTGAATTCTTAGATGAGATACGGGGAAAAATAACTTTCAAAACTGAAGAAATAGACGATTTTATAATTTTAAAATCTGATGGAATGCCTACTTATCATCTTGCTCATATAGTTGATGATGATGATATGAAAATTACACATGTTTTTAGAGGAGAGGAATGGATTTCAAGTACACCAAAACATATATTAATTCATAATGCATTAAAAATAAATCCACCAAAATATATACATGTCCCTCTAATTTTAGGGAAAGATAAATCAAAATTATCAAAGAGGCACGGTGCTAAATCAGTTTTAGAATATAAAAAAGAAGGTTACCTTCCTTCGGCAGTTTTTAATTATCTAATTCTACTAGGTTGGTCTCCTGGTAATGATCAGGAAATACTATCTAAAAGTGAAATACTAGAAAAATTTTCCATAAAAAAAATTTCAGACTCTTCAGCAGTATTCGACTCTGAAAAATTAGATTGGATGAATGGTATTCATATAAGGAATCTATCCACTGAAGATCTCTCTAAAAATATAATTTACTTTTTAGAAAAACCTTATAAAGATGGAGGTTTAGAAGATCATATTACCCGACCCATAGATTCTACAAAAATTATGAATATAGTACCTTTTATTCAAGAACGGCTTAAAACTCTCAAAGATGCAAAAGAAATGGTAGATTTCTTTTTTTTAGAAGATGATGAAATTCAAATAGATCAAAATGATCTATTGTCAAAAAATATTGATAAAAAATCTATCTCTGAATTGTTAATGAAATCATTAAAAGTAATCGAAGAGATAGAAAATTTTAAATCAGAACAGTTAGAAAATAAATTTAGAGAGTTAGCAAAAATAATAAATCAAAAACCTGGAAAGCTGTTTACTCCGATTAGAATTTCTATTACTGGGAAAAAAATAGCTCCTCCATTATTTGAAACTCTAGAAGTTCTAGGTAGAGAAAAATCTATCTATAGAATAAAAAAAGCTATCGAATATATTAATCAATAAATATGAAATTTTCAATCTAAAAGTATAAAATGGTAGGATAATTAATTAATTATAGGAAATATATATATTGGTAGAGATAAAAATTAACGATGGTGAAAGTTTCGAAGGTTTTCTTAGAAGATTCACAAAAAAAGTACAACATGAATCTATAATCCCTGAGTATAGAAAACGTGAACATTTTGAGCCTCCAAGTGTAGCAAGAAAGAAAAAGGCAGCGGCAAAATTACGTAAAAGCCTAAAAACCACTCATAAATTCATGTAAACTTTTATATATCATTTCTTGTTGATATTAGTAATTTGAATAAATCGTCTATATGAAATTCGGGATAGTTATATTCCCTGGAACATGGAGCGATAGGGACACATATAAAGCTCTCTCTGATGTAATGGGTTATGATTCTAATTATATTTGGCATAACGATAGTAATGTAGATAATTATGATTGTATTATTCTTCCAGGTGGCTTCTCGTATGGAGATTATCTTCGAAGTGGGGCAATAGCTAAATTCTCCCCCATAATGGACTCAGTTAAAGAACATGCTAAAAAAGGAAAACCTATAATCGGTATATGTAATGGTTTTCAAATTTTATGCGAATCTGGATTACTCCCAGGTGCTTTAGTAGCAAACCGTGATATGCAATTCATATGTGAGTGGGTAAATTTAAAAATAGTAAATCGAAAATCATTTTTTACTAGTAAAATAAGTCGAAATAAAAACATTTTAAGAATTCCTATTTCACATGGTGAAGGAAATTACATCGCTGATGAGAATGTAATAAAAAGCCTGGAAGATAATAACCAAATAATTCTTAAATATTCCAATTCTGCTGGAGATATTACTGATAAATCTAACCCTAATGGATCTGTGAATAATATCGCTGGTATTACTAATAAAAAAGGTAATATATTGGGCATGATGCCACATCCAGAAAAGGCTGCAGAAAAAATGTTGGGTAGTGAAGATGGGCAATTATTATTCAAATCAATTATCGAAAATTATAAATGACCATAGATCAAAAGACTTTGGATGAGATTGCTCTTACCAGATTCGAATATAATCAAATAGTAGAAAAATTAGGTAGGATACCTAATAGTCTGGAATTGGGATTATTTGGAGCTCTTTGGTCAGAACATTGCGGATATAAGCATACCAAAGAATTAATTAAAACTATCCCTAATAATTCACCTGATCTACTTGTAACACCCGGGAGTGAAAACGCTGGAATAATTGATATTGGAGATGGGTATGCAATTGCATTTAAAATAGAATCCCATAATCATCCTTCAGCTATTGAGCCATTTGAAGGAGCAGCTACTGGTGTTGGTGGTATAGTTAGAGATATTTTTGCAATGGGTGCCAGGCCAATAGCATTATTAAATTCATTAAGATTTGGTTCAATAACAAAAAGTAGAACAAAGTATATATTTAATGGTGTAATTTCAGGAATTTCAGCATATGGAAACTGTATTGGAGTACCGAATATTGGAGGTGAAGTTTATTTCCATAAATCATACAATGACAATCCTTTAGTAAATGCTATGTGTATTGGTCTTATTAAAGAAGGAAATTATATTTCTGCATCAGCTAAAAATGAAGGTGATTTACTATTATTAGTAGGTTCAGATACTGGAAGGGATGGAATTCATGGAGCTTCAGGATTAGCTTCTAAAACATTTGACAATGAGACAGAATTAAGAAGTACAGTACAAGTAGGTAATCCTTTCATGGAAAAAAACTTAATTGAAGCATGTTTGGAATCAATCAACCACATAGGAGTAAATGGCTTACAAGATTGTGGTGCAGCCGGATTAACATCAGCTGCTGTAGAGATGGCGGAGAGATCACAATTAGGACTTGAAATATATATAGAAAAAATTCCTCGTAGAGAAAAAGCTATGAACGCATACGAAGTAATGTTGTCTGAATCTCAAGAAAGAATGTTATTAGCAATAAATTCAAAATATATAAAACCTGTCATCCAAATTTTTGAAAAATGGGATTTAGATGCAAGCGTTATAGGTAAATTTATTGAAGGAAACGAACTTGAAATTTTAGAAAATAAAAAATTACTTAGTAAAACTTCTATAAATATTCTTACTGATCCACCTACATATAAATTAAAAGGTACGAAACCAAAATGGATGATCAATTTACAAGATAACAAAACAAAAATTACAAAAAAAAATAATCTATCCAAAGAAGAAACTTTTATACGATTATTAGAATCACCAAACTTGAGTTCAAGAAAAAGTATCTATAGACAGTATGATCATCATGTTCAGACAAATACACTAATAGAACCAGGAGGAGATGCTGCTTTAATTCGTATTGATGGGTCTTCAAAAGGTATAGCTGTTAGTACAGACTGTAACAGTACACTATGTTATTTGGATCCATATATTGGAACTTTAATAGCAGTTTCCGAATCTTGCAGAAATGTATCTCTTACAGGTGCTACTCCTATCGCTTTAACAAATGGTTTAAACTTTGGAAACCCTAAAAATAATGATGTCCAATTTCAACTTACTGAGGCGATAAATGGTCTCAAAGATGCTGCTAACAAATTTAAAATTCCAATTATTAGTGGAAATGCAAGTTTGTTTAATGAATCAGAAGAAGAAGCAATATATCCTACACCAATAATTGGAAGTGTAGGAGTTTTAAATAACATAAATAAATTATGCACTATGGATTTTAAAGATAAAGGAGATTTTATTTTTATTTTAGGTTCTGATAAAACATATGATTACGGAAATTGTTTAACAGGAAGTGAATATATGAACTTTTTTTTCGATGAAGTATCTGGTAAACCAAAAATAAATATTGAAAATGAAGTTTCTTTACAAAAAATTTGTAGAGAATTGATTGATTATGAATTAATTAATTCAGCACATGATTGTTCTGAAGGTGGACTATCTATAGCTATAGCTGAGTCTGCAATAATAGGAAATATTGGAGCAAAAATTTATGAAGATATCCCTTTAAATTGGGAAGAGGCATTATTTGGAGAAACTCAATCTAGAATTATAGTTACTACCTCAAAAGATAAAATCTATGAATTTGAAAAATTTGTATCGGGTAAAATTCCCTATAAAAAAATAGGAGAAGTCACAGGGGAGAAAATTATTTTTGGTGAGTTTTTTGAAGTCAGATTAATATCAGCACAAAAACATTTCAACGATGGATTAAAATTGAGTATCTCAGATTGAATTACCAAATAAATACTATTGATATAGAAAAAATACTTAAAAACTATGATGCAATTTTTCTAGATTCTTTTGGGGTACTAATTGATGGTAAAAACTTAATAAATGGAGCAGATAAATTTATCGATAGATTAAACATAGAAAAATTCCCATATATGATATTAACTAATGATGCATCAGTATCTAATAAAAACAGATCTGAAAATTTCAATAAATTAGGAATAAATTTATCCCCAGAAAAAATTATTTCAGCAGGAGATTTAATTCAATATTTTATGAAAGAAAAAAATATTATTGAATATCCTTGTGTAGTATTAGGTAGTAAAGATACTCATGAATTTGCTTTAAAATCAAAAGTAAACATAATAAATATAGAACAATTAAACCAAAGTAGATCTATAATCATTGGCCATTCTAAACCTTATGATTGGGAAGAAACATTAAATTTGTTACTAAACCTATTATCCGAAAAAGTATCGAAAAATGAAAATTATGATGTAATTTTTCCTAATCCAGACTTTCTTTATCCTAATGGAAATTCAAAATATGGATTTGGATCAGCGTCATTTGGATACTTATTAGAGAGTGGATTTAAAAAATTATACAAGGATTATAAAAAAATCATTTTTCATAAATTAGGTAAACCTAATGAGATGATATTTCGTATAGCAAAACAGAGAATCAATTCTATAAAACCTATCATGATAGGAGATCAGCTCGAAACTGATATATTAGGTGGTAATAATTTCGGAATTGATACCGCATTAGTTTTAACGGGGCTCGACAGTAATGCATTTAATCAAAAAAATTTATATCTTACTGAAAATATGCTTCCAAAATATATTTTAAGTTCCCTTACTAAGAGGTAAAATATAATAATGTACTTAATAGTTCTACATAGGAATTTGTAATTTATGCCTACATATGAATACCGATGTGAAAAAGGTTGTAATTTTGAATTATTCCAAAAATTCAATACTGACAATCCTAAATCGTGTCCTAAATGCGGATCTATTGGTGTGGAAAGACAATTCTCTATACCTTCAATTATTTATAAAGGATCAGGTTTTTACTCAACAGATTATGGTTCTTCTAAATCGAGAAATTCCGACACTTCCGAAACAAATACAAAAGATAAAACAAATACAAAAGATAAAACAAATACAAAAGATAAAACAAATACAAAAGATAAAACAAAATCCAAAGAATCTACTAATAAAGCTGTAAAAAAGAAAGAGTAAAAATGCGTGCTCTAGTACAAAGAGTACATAATGCTTCAGTAAGCCCAAAAGGACATAGTACTAGAACAATCAATAAAGGTCTCTGTATTTTTATTGGCATATCTATTACAGATGAAGAAAAAGAGATTAAAAATTTAGTTGATAAAATCGTTAATTTACGTATTTTCCCAGGTAAACAAAATAATGAACGATTTCATTTGTCTGTAAAAGATATACAAGGAGAATTACTAATTGTAAGTCAATTTACTTTGTATGCTTCAACCAATAAGGGCAAAAGACCAAGTTTTACAGCTGCTGCAAAGCCAGATATAGCATCTAAAATTTTTTTTAGAATAGTAGAAGAATTTACTAATAGTGGATTAAAAGTAGAAACGGGAATTTTTGGATCAGATATGGATGTAGAAATTAACAATTACGGACCAATGACATTAATCATCGATTCTAAAACTTAATTACTAGAATATTTTAGGGAAAAATCGTGAGAAATTACAGAGTGTGTCAATGCTCCAATTGAAATTATGTCTACACCAGTTTCTGAAATCGATCTAATATTATTAATATTAATTCCTCCAGAAACTTCGATCAATATATCATTAGAAATGTCTTTTATTGATTTGATAGTTTTTTTTAGTAAACCTAAATTCATATTATCCAACATAATAATATCTACATTAGATTTTGCTGCAGATACAGCATCTTCCAAAGACTCTACTTCAATCTCTATTCTAATCCCTGAATTAGTAGAAGATTTAATTTTCTTAATAATTTTTTCAATAGAATACCCTTTTATTTTTAAATAATCTACATGAGTATCTTTTATTAAAATTTCATCAGAAAGATTTATTCTATGATTCATGCCCCCACCAATACTTACAGCATATTTATCTAAAATCCTATGCCCTGGTAAAGTTTTTCTAGTATCATAAATTTTAGAGTTACTCTCAGAAATTAGATTTACATATTTTGAAGTTATAGTAGAAATACCTGTCATTCTTTGTATAAAATTCAAAACTGTTCTCTCTGCAGATAAGATCGATAATAGAGGGCCATTTAGAGTAACAATAACATCAGAGTTATTTATTTTATTCCCATCAAAAAATTTTCTTTCTATTTCAATATTAGAATCAACTGTTTTAAATACTAATTCTAAGACATCAACTCCACATAATATCCCCTCAGATTTCGAAATAATGTAGGCATTTGAAATGTGATCTTTATCAATTAAATTTTTTGATGTTATATCATCTAAATAACTATCTTCATCTAAAGAAATATCTATCAGATTTTTTATCTGATCCAGCGAAATTTTATACATTAGTTATCTACAAATTAAGCATTCTATCAATAGCGATTTTTGAATATTTTCTATCTTCTGCTGATACTTGAACATTATTAATTAAATAACCAGCAATCAACCCTTCTAATACCCATAAAAGATATGCAGGATGTATTCGATACATGGTAGAGCATGGACAAACTACTGAATCTAAGCAATATATATTTTTATCTGGATTTTCACTAGCTAATCTCTTAACTAAATTAATTTCAGTACCTATAGCCCAAATTGAATTAGATTCAGCGTTATTTACCATATCGATTATATACTCAGTAGAACCGTTATAGTCTGAAGCATCAACAACATCTCTAGTACACTCCGGATGTACAATTATATTTACATCTGGATGGTTTTCTTTAGCTTTTTTTATTTGATCTAGTGTAAATCTTGTATGAACTGAACAATGTCCTTTCCAAAGTATCAATTTAGATGAAGATATTTCTTTTGTAGTAAGTCCTCCCATTATTTTATTAGGGTCCCAAACTACCATATCTTCATCTTTAATCCCCATTTTCAATCCAGTATTTCTACCCAAATGTTGATCTGGTAAGAAAAGAATCTTTTCACCTCTATCAAATGACCATTCAAAAGCCTTTTGGGCATTAGATGATGTACATACTATTCCATTATTTTTTCCACAAATAGATTTAATTCCAGCAGTAGAATTCATATAAGTGACAGGTATTAATGATTTTAAATTCAGAATTGTACCTAATTCATTCCAGGCATCCTCAACATCTTCTAATTGGGCCATGTCAGCCATAGAACAACCCGCTGTCATATTTGGTAAGATAACATTTTGGCTCTTAGATGTGATTACATCTGCTGTTTCAGCCATAAAATGAACACCACAAAAAACAATCCATTTCTTTTTTGATTCTAAAGAAGCAATTTTTGAAAGTTTATATGAATCTCCAGTGACATCCGCATACTTAATCACTTCTTGACGTTGGTAATGATGACCTAAAATTAATAACTGATCCTTAAGTTGTTCCTTGCATGTATTTATCTCTTTATCTAGATCTTCTGGAGATATTTTCATATATCTTGTAGGTATTTTCTGCCATCTTACACCAGCTTCAAATTCCTCTTGAAGAGTTTTTGTTCGTAAATTACCATCAGACTGACAAAATAAAGATTGTTCTAGTTCGGTTATAGGTATTACGGTTTGTTTCTTGTATAAAGTTGTCATATTATTTAGACCCTAAAATACCAGGTTACTTTACTAATGTTCCTCGAAGAGACCAAGGTGTAGATTTAGTAATTTCAATTCCCAATATTTCACCATAATTTATTGTTCTTTCTCCATCAAAATCTATATAAACTATCTTGTCGTTCATTGCACGTCCAAATAAATCACCCCTCTTATGCCCTTCAATAAGAACGTCAAAATAAGAACCAACTAATTTATTGTTCTTATTATACTGAATATCTTCCTGAAGTTCATTAACTTCTTTAATACGAGATTTCTTCTCTTCTATAGTTATATCGTCAATCAACTTTCTTGAAGCTAGTGTTCCTTCTCTGGTTGAATATCCAGATACGTGAACTTTTTCAAATTCAATAAGTTTTAATACTTTCATAGAATTTTCAAATTGAGTGCGCGTTTCTCCAGGGAAGCCAACTATTAGGTCAGATGTAAGAGTAACATCAGGAATAGTATTTTTAATTAGATCAATTTTTTTTATAAATTGAGTAACAGTATATCCTCTACGCATATTAGATAAAACAACGTCATCTCCTGCTTGAAATGGTAGGTTTATATTTTTACAAACTTTGGGTAAATCTCTTATAGTCTCAATAATTCTTAGACTCATATCATTAGGGTGAGAAGTCAAAAATCTAATTCTATCAATACCATTTATATGGTGAATTTTTGTTATCAGATCAGCAAGATCTTTTCTAGGTCGTAGATCATGACCATATGAATCAATATTCTGCCCTAATAAAGTTACTTCCTTGACTCCTTTATCAGCATATACACTAATTTCATCAAAAAGTTCTTCGACTGGTCTACTTTTTTCTCTACCCCTCCTATATGGAATAATACAGAAAGTACAAAATTTGTCACATCCATGCATTACCGAAATAAATTTTGTTACACCTGGTTTTTCAGTAACATTAGATAAACAACCATCTAAATTTATATTAAATCTATCAGAAACAAAATTTATTATAGGATTAAAATCTTGTGGTCTTGCCCATATATCAACATAAGGAAATTTCTCTGATAATTTACTTGAATTTGGACCAACCATACACCCCATAACCACTAAAATTTTTTCTTGATTTTTTGTTTTATGAAGTTTGATTTTTTCCAATAATGATATTGCATTATTTTCAGCTGATTGTCTTACAACACATGTATTTAAAACTATAATGTCTGAGTCAGCATATGAGTCATTTGGAGTAATCCCCAAACTTTCGAATTGTCCAGCTAACATTTCAGAATCAGATTTATTCATCTGACAACCAGAAGTCCAAATATTGTATTTTATTTCAGTTTTACTAACCATATTATTTGATATTATATTTAAAAAAATGGCGGAGGGTGCGGGATTCGAACCCGCGCGAAGACTTTACATCTCCAACCCGCTTAGCAGGCGGGCGCACTAGGCCACTATGCGAACCCTCCATTTATAATTATTCATGTATTTATTTTATAAGATACTAATTCCCAGTTGACTGTCCTATCCATTCATATCCATCAGTAAAATATTCTTTTTTCCAAATTGGTACAATTTCTTTTAATCTATCAATAAAATATTGTGATGCTTCAAAAGCATCTTTCCTATGTTTTGAAGAAATACATAAAATCATACTTACGTCACCTATATATAAAGTCCCTATCCTGTGAGAAACATAACATTTAGAAATATTCCATTTACGTTTTGCTTCCAATAAAATTTCTAACATTTTTTTTTCAGCCATAGGGGTATATGCTTCATAATGTAATTTTAAAACAGTTCTACCCATATTATTATTTCTAGTTACCCCTTGGAATAAAACAATAGCACCATTTTCATTAGTAGAAACAAATTCAACAGCTGTTTTGTCTGATAATACTGATTGAGTAATTTGAACAAAAAAATTTTCATTCATCATAAACCACCGCTCACTGGAGGTATAATTGCCAATTCATCTTGATTTTTAAATTTAGCATCAATATCAACATATTCATTATTAACAGCATATAAATATTTACTAATAATCTTTTCAGAAATATTAAATTCTTTAGAAATTTTAATTATTATATCCTTCACAGTACTAGTTGAAGAAATCTCCCAAACAACAGAATTTAAACCAATTTGTTCTCTTAGATTAGCAAAGAAAAATACATGTAATAAAATGTTTTTGTTGTTATTCATATCGAATCAAACTTATAAATGATTATATTTTTATCTAAGTTTAAAGTATTTTGTTAACCTAATTTAATATAAAATGAAAGTTAAAAGAGTTTTTAACAATGTTAATGGAGATTATTTCTAATGGTAAGAATTCGATTAAAAAGAGTCGGAGCTAAAGGAAAACCTTTTTACAGGATAGTTATAGCTGACCAAAGGGCAGCTCAAAGTGGTTCTTTTATTGAACAAGTTGGGACATATGATCCTATGCCAGAAAACCCTATAATCAATTTTGAAGAAGAAAAAGTCTTGAAATGGATAAAAAATGGAGCACAACCCTCTGAGTCCGTAAAAAAACTACTAAAAACTTCAGGATTAGAAGCTAAAATTAATATCTCCTAGTAATGAAGAGAGTTCTCAAACGATGACTACAGAAAACATGTCAGAAATGGTCGAATATATTGCAAAAGCTCTATCAGATAATCCAGATGACGTAAAAGTTTCAACAAAAGAAGAAGATAACCAAATTATTATTTCTTTAGAGTTAAATGAAGATGATAAAGGTAAGGTCATTGGGAAAGGTGGAAGAGTTGCTGAATCAATTAGATCATTATTAAGGGTAGCTGCAGTTAAATCCAATACTAGAGCTATTTTAGAAATTAAATAATGTCAGGCCATTCCAAATGGAGCACAATAAAGCATAAAAAAGGTGCTCAAGATGCAAAAAGAGGACAATTATTCACCAAGTTATCTCGTGAAATAATGGTAGCGGCTAAAGATGGAGACACCAATCCTGATATGAACTTTAAGCTTCGATTAGCAATCGATAATGCTAAAGCTCAAAATATGCCAAAAGAAAATATTGAAAGAGCTATAGAAAAAGGATCTGGCCAACTAAGTGCTTCAGAACAACTTCATGAAATAGTTTATGAAGCATATGGACCGAGCGGGGTGGGGATTCTTATTTATGTACTAACAGATAATAAAAATAGATCTGCAGCTGCTGTTAGGTCATGTATAACTCGTATTGGTGGGAATTTAGCTAGTAATGGCGCTGTCTCTTGGAATTTCGAGACTAAAGGTTTAATATCAGTTAATGTTAAAAACGGAGATCCAGAACTTATAGCATTAAAAATTATGGATGAAGGTGCAGAAGATATTGAGATAAATGACAAAATTATCGAAATCTCGATAGAATATCAAGATCTAGCTAAATTTAGAGAAATAGTAGATAAAATTTCAGAAATAGAAACTGAAAAATCTGAAATAGTTCAGATCCCAAATTCTTCAGTTGATCTAAGTGACTCCGAATCATCAAAAATGTTAAAGCTCCTAAGTGATCTTGAAGACTTAGATGATGTAACAAAAATATTCTCTAGTGCAAATTTTTCAGAAAAATCTATAGAAGAATTCGCATTAGGATAATTTATGCCATCTAATACAAAGTTTAGAACTAAAGAAAATATAGTTGAACTAACTTCTGTTACTAAATATTATGGAAGATTTAAAGGGATAGAAGATGTAGATATATCAGTCCAAAAAGGTGAAGTATTCGGTTTACTTGGAACAAATGGCGCTGGAAAAACCACTATCCTGAGAATAATAATGGGCCTAATCAAACCAACTAAGGGTACTATTTCAATATTTGGATCTGATTTAATTAACAATTTAGATAAAAAAAAAAATCGGTTATTTACAAGGCGATTATTCAACATATAATGGAATGAAAGTAAAAGATCTTCTTTATTTCATTAACAAAACAAGAAATACAAACATTGATAATTCAAATGACCTCTGTAAAAGATTTTCTCTCGATCAACAAAGAAAAATAGGGGAACTATCTAAAGGAAATAAACAAAAGCTTGGAATTGTACAGGCATTCATGTCGGATCCAGATTTATTACTTTTAGATGAACCGACTTCTGGATTGGATCCAATGATGCAACAAGAATTTCAAAATTTAATTTTAGAAACTAAAGAATCAGGAAAAACTATAATTATGTCTTCTCATATAATTACAGAAATAGAAAACACTTGTAGTAGGGTTGCAATAGTACAAGAAGGAAATTTAATAACTACAGAAAATGTATCAAATGTTACAAAAAACAGGATCAATCAAATAAAAGTAATATTCGAAAAAAAAATACCATTAATTGAATTGAAAAATCTCAAAGAAATTATAAATATAAAAGTAGATAAGAATAACCTAACTTGCGAAATTATAGGTTCACCTGATAATTTTATTAAACTTTTATATAAAAGCAAAATAATAGACATCACAATCCAACCAGCTTCAATTGAAGATTTTTTTATGTCTAAATATTTATCAAAAAAAAATAGATAAATATAAAAAATTTTACTTAAGTATTATTTGATATTATTACAGATCTCATTAAAATCTTTTATAGAATTAGTTGGTAATTGGCAAATAAAATCTTTACAAAAATAACCAGTTGGCAAGTCATTAATTTTAATTTTATCTTTCAAAAGAAATAAATTTGGATCTTTTTTATCAATTTGTATTACTATTCTTGAAGGATTGTATCCAGTAGTAGCAATTTTTAACATTTCTCTAGTATTTTTTTCAGAAATATTTCCTACTATTACAACTTGTTCTAAATTTTTTGAAATCATCAAACTTTTTAGCCATCCAGGATATGCATTCGGAAACTTTTTAATATTTTCATATTCATTAAAAAATGAATCTTCAAAAATATTAAAAAATTTGTTTTCTGATGTAATTGAATACATATATAACATCACCAAATTAGCTGTAGAAATACCTGAGTATATAGCATTATCAAAAGTATCCATAGCATTAATATATAAATTCTCAGTATCTTGAGTATCCGTAAATTGTTCTTTATCTGAATCCCAAAACTTCTGTGTAATAATATTTCCTAATAATAAAAATTTATCAAGCCATATCTTATTAAAAGTAGTTTGATAAAGTGACAAACACGCCAAAGATAATTCAGAATAATCACTTAAATATGCAGGTATTCTTCCAGTTATAGAAGATGATTCTAATTCAACTATATGAAAAAATTGAGAATCATCTGCTGATTGAAAAATATTATTTGCAACTTTTTCTACTCTATTTAATAAATCAGGGTTAGTTTTCACAGAAACAAACTCACAAACGGTTTGGATAACTAAAGACATCCATGAGACTATCATTTTATTATCTTTTGTAGGTTGTGGTCTCTTAGATCTTGAAGATTTCAGAAGATCATATATATCAACTAATTCAGAGTAATTATTATTTATTTTGAAATAGTTTTCATCATTTTTAATGTTTAAAACATTTGAACCAAAGTGGTTACCTTTTTCTGATAAAGTCCAATGATCATTTGCTAAAGAGAATTGCTCCTCTGACAGTAATTCAACTAATTGATTATATCCCCAAATATAGGTTAGTCCTTCTACTCCATTAGTATCAGCATCTATTGAAGAAATAAAACCAATATCCAAATAATTCATTTCAGAAAATATAAAATCAATCGTTTTTTCAGCAATTTGTAAAAATTCAACTTTTCCTGTTAGATAATATCCTTGTATAAAAAACCTAGAAATTAATGCATTATCATACAACATTTTTTCAAAATGAGGAACACTCCAAAAAGAGTCAGTAGAATACCTATGAAAACCTCCATATAAATGGTCGTGAATTCCACCTTTACTCATTTTTTCTAAAGTAATATTTATTGAATTTAACAGCATCTTATTATCATAATAATTGTAATAAACTGTCAAAAATTCAAATAATGGTATTTGAGGAAATTTTGGAGCACCTTTAGTACCTCCATTTATTAAGTCTAGTGATAATAATAATTTTTCAAAAATTTCATTAATTTCTTCTTCGTATTCAAAATTATTATTAATTGTTTTATTAATTTTTTTTTGACTAAGTAAATCCTTTAATTTATCAACATTTTCTAAAATTAAATTATTTTGATTTTTCCAATGATCAGATATAGAAAATAATACTTTAGAAAAGCTCGGAATACCATGCCTATCTTCCGGAGGAAAATAAGTGCCTCCATAAAAAGGATCTAAATCTGGAGTCAAGAATACTGATAATGGCCATCCTCCACTACCGGTCATAGTTTGAACAGCTTTCATATATATAGAGTCAACATCAGGTAATTCTTCTCTATCAACTTTAATATTTATAAAATTTTCATTCATAATTTTAGAAATTTCTACTGACTCAAAAGATTCTTTTTCCATAACATGACACCAATGACAACTTGAATAACCAATAGATAGAAAAATGGGTAAATTTTTTCTCTTTGCTTGAATAAATGCTTCATTTGACCACGGATACCATTGAACAGGATTATCAGAATGCTGTAAAAGATAAAGACTTTTCTCTTTAGATAGTCGATTCATAAAAATTATTTTAATTTAAAATTGTTGCTAATCTAGAAATAGCTTCATTTAAATTTTTTGAGGAATTAGCAAAAGATATTCGAACATAGCCTTCACCAAATTCTCCAAATGCAGTTCCAGGTAATAATGCAACACCGCATTCATATAATGCTTTATCAGCAAATTCCTTAGAAGTCATTCCTGTATTTGAAATATTTGGAAAAGCATAAAATGCTCCTTTAGGTTGAGTACAACTAATTCCATTAAGTTTATTTATACCTTCAACTATTAATTTCCGTCTTATATTAAACTCTTTCATTATTTCTGCAACACAATCCTGTGGTCCTTCTAAAGCTTGAATTCCTGCAATTTGACTAAATACTGAAGTACATGAAACACTATTAGTCATTAATTTCGATATATCTTCAACCATAAATTCAGGAAAAACCCCATAACCTAAACGCCACCCAGTCATAGCATAACTTTTAGAAAAGCCATCCAAAATTATCGTTCTATTTTTAGTTTCACCGAATTTTGTTATTGAACAATGTTGAAGATTATCATAATACATATCTTTATATATTTCATCTGAGAGAATCATTATGTCATTTTTTTCTGCTATAAATGAAATTCGTTCTAAATCAGAATCAGGAATAACACTTCCACAAGGATTATTAGGAGAATTAACTATAATTAAGCGAGTTCTGTTAGTAATTAAAGACTCAAGTTCGTCTATGTCAGCATTAAAACCACTAACTTCATTTAATTTTAGAGGTATAGATGTTCCCCCCACATAATTAATCATAGATTCATAAATAGGAAAGCCTGGGTTTGGATAGATCACTTCATCTCCAGGGTTAATAAGTGCAAGTATAGAAAAAAACATTACCGGCTTACCGCCTGGAGTAACAATCACACTCTCAGGTGAAATATCATAACCTTGTCTTTCAGTTTGATGTTTTGCTATAGATTCTCTCAATTCCATTTGGCCTGGTGAAGGACCATAATGAGTATAACCATCATCTAAGGCTTTTTTTGCAGCAGTTCTTATGTGATCTGGCGTATCAAAATCCGGTTCACCGATTTCTAAGTGAATAATATCTTTACCTTCAGATTCTAATTTTTTAGCTTTGGCTAAAGTTTCAAATGCTGTTTCAGTACCAAGTAGAGATTGTCTATCAGATAATTTTTTCAACAATAATTCCTCAACAAATATTTATTACAATTAATTTTTTATTCTTTGAATTTAAATAGTTTATGCTGTTAATCGATGTTATGCTCCATAAAAAGTTAAAAGTTTTTTGTAATTTATTATTAATCCTTATATGAAACGAAAAGAAATATATTCTCTATGGAGTAAATATTTAGATTACTTCTATTATACAGCTCATACTAATGACGTTGTATTTTATAGACAATACTGTAAAAAAATTGGAGGTAATGTTTTAGAATTTGGTGCAGGTACAGGAAGAATCTCTATACCTATTGCTGATGAAAATATAAAAATAACAGCATTAGATATCAATAAAGAAATGATCGAAAAACTTTCACAAAAGATAAAAGGAAAAACCGTAGAAAAAAATATCATTACAATACAAGGTGATATGAAAAATATAGAAATAAATGAAAAATTTTCTTCCGTGATAATACCTGCACGTGCTTTATTATTAGCCGAAAATGAAAAAGAACAAATACAAATATTAAAAAATGCAAAAAATCACTTAAAAAAAAATGGGAAAATCATTTTTGATATATATTATCCTGACGATAAAATGATCAATTCTAAAACAGATGATGAATTCTTATTTGGAATTCATCATGATTTAGAAAATTCTTGTAGATATATAATGACTGGAAAAAATAATTTCGATCGAAACTTTCAACTAAATCATTCTGAGCAATTTATTGAAAAAATAAATAGTAAAGGTGAAACAGAATTCAAAATAATGCTCCCTGTAAAAACTAGATATTTATATCATAATCAAGTTATGGAAATATGTGAAAAAGCAGAAATAACAATAGAAAATTATTATGGAGATTTTAATTTTGGTGAAATAAATAAAAATAGTGATGATATGATTTATGTTTGTAAAAATTAGCTAAATGATTTTTTATCACAAACAAAATTTAATTCCTTATTATTGATATATCTAAAAAGATTTTCCTCAAAAATTAATCGCCTTCTCTCGTACAGCTCAGGACTTAAAGCAGAAACATGAGGAGAGATCAATAAATTTTCAATATTCCAAAGTTTACTATCTTTTGGAAGTGGTTCGATATCTGTTGCATCTATAGCTGCACCACCCAAATGACCAGAAATAAGATTTTTATACAAAGCGTCCTCATTAACCAATCCTCCTCTAGAAACTATAATTATAAAAGTCCCTTTTTTCATATATAAAATTTGTTCATTATTTATAGAATTTCTAGTGTTTTCTGTTATCGGTGCTGTTACGACTAAATAATCTGATTTTTTACATAATTCATCTAGTTGATCATTTAGTAATAAACTCTTTACATAATCTGGAATTTCTTTATCTTCAGCATCCAAAGCAATTATTTCCATATCAAAACCTTTCGCTCTTTTAGCTATTGCTTTACCTATTTCACCGAATCCATATATCCCTAATGTTTTACCTGAAAGTTCAACGATCTTAGAATTATATTTCTCTGTATCCCAAATTTTACTTTGCTGATCAATATAATTTTCAGCAAACTTATGGGATAAAGAAATCATCATTCCAATTGCATAATCTGCCATAGCATTTACATGAGTTCCTGGAGAATTTGTAATGATAACTTTAGAATTCAATATTTCTTCATACTTAACAATTTTATCTATGCCCATACCTGGGCAAGCAATCCATTTTAAATTTTTCAAAGATAAAAATTGATGTGCATCCGGCCAACCAAAAAATATTTCAGCCATAATAAATTCTTCTGGGATAGTATTTTGATCCATTAGATTTAAAAATTCAATTTGGGGAAATTTATTTCTTAATCTATCTATAAAAGATTCCCCCACATGATCCGTGGCTACAATTACTTGCATCTCATACTCCTCTGATGGTATATATTTAACTTTTGTATACCTAAGAAAAACATTATCATTTAAAAGAAAAAATTATTATTCAATATAGATCAAAATTGTCGAAAAAATTCAAAATTCATTCAAAATTCAAACCTATGGGTGATCAACCTATAGCTATAGATGCACTGTCTAATGGTATCGATAAAAATATAAAATACCAAACTTTACTAGGAGTAACCGGTTCAGGTAAAACATTTTCAATGGCTGGAATAATTGAAAACACACAAAAACCCACATTAGTCATAGCACATAATAAAACCTTAGCGGCACAATTAGCAACAGAATTCCAAGATTTTTTTCCTGATAATTCTGTCCAATACTTTGTTTCATATTATGATTACTATCAACCTGAAGCATATATTCCTAGAACAGATACTTTTATAGAAAAAGACTCAGATGTTAATGAAGAAATAGATAGATTGAGACATGCTGCAACTAGATCATTACTAACAAGAAATGACACTATAATTGTTGCAAGTGTTAGTTGTATCTATGGTTTAGGTTCTCCTGAAGAATACCAATCAGTAGCAATAAAATTATCTACTGGAACTGAATATGGATTTAGTAAAATCACTCGTAGATTAGTTGAAATGTATTATCAAAGAAATGACTATGATCCCCGAAGAGGTAATTTCAGAGTTAAAGGTGACACTATAGAGATAATTCCAGCGTATGAAGAATTTGCAATAAGAATACAATTTTTTGGAGATGAAATAGAAAAAATAGAACAGTTGGATATCTTAACTGGGGAAATACTTTCAAATGAAATTGAGATAGAGATTTATCCGGCTAAACATTTTGTAACACCTAGTGATAAATTCGATGAAGCACTAGAAGACATTGAGAATGAACTAACACTTAGAAAAAAAATATTTAATGACACTGGGCAACTATTGGAAGCAGAAAGAATAGAACAAAGAACAAAATATGATTTGGAATTATTAAGAGAAACGGGCACCTGCCCTGGGGTAGAAAACTATAGTAGACCACTTTCAAGACGACAACCCGGATCAGCTCCATGGACTTTACTAGATTACTTTCCTAAAGATTTCCTTATTTTTGTAGATGAATCTCATATGACATTACCTCAAATTAGAGGTATGTATGCAGGAGACCGTGCAAGGAAAACAACCTTAGTTGATTATGGATTCAGATTACCATCAGCGATAGATAACAGGCCATTATCATTTGAAGAATTTTCAGAAAAAATAAACCAAATTATATTTGTTTCAGCTACACCAGGGCCATATGAAAAAGAGAATGAAAATTTTAGAACAGAACAAATAATACGACCAACAGGATTATTAGATCCTAAAGTTTTGATAAAACCTACACTTGGACAAGTAGATGATCTGTTACTCAGAATAAGAAAAGTTATTAAACGTCGTGAAAGAGTATTAGTTACAACACTCACAAAAAAAATGTCAGAAGAATTATCTGACTATTTAAATGAATCAGGTATAAAAGTACATTATTTACATTCTGAGATAGATACTTTAGAAAGATCAGAAATCTTAAGAGATTTAAGATTGGGAATATATGATGTAGTGGTAGGAATTAACCTTCTAAGGGAGGGAATAGATTTACCGGAAGTTTCATTGGTAGCAATACTCGATGCCGACAAGGAAGGATACTTAAGATCTGAAACATCTTTGATTCAAACCATTGGGAGAGCAGCTAGACATGTTGATGGTACCGTAATTATGTATGCTGATAAAATTACAAATTCTATGACTAAAGCAATTAACGAAACAGAAAGAAGAAGAAAAATACAATTTGATCATAATAAAAAAAATAATATTCAACCTAGGACTATTGTTAAGGATGTTAGAGATATCACTGAAAGAATTAAAAAGAATTCTTCAGATCAAAACTCGAAAAAATATAATAATAAAATGCCAAGAAAAGAATTGATGAAAATAATTAAAAATTTAGAAAAAGAAATGAATCAATTAGCCAAAAATCTTGAATTCGAAAAAGCTGCACTAATTAGAGATGAAATTAAAAATGTCAGGCAAATACTAAAAAAATAAACAATTAAATCAATATTGATTGATTATTTTTAACATTATAAATTTTGATAGTATTAATTTAAAAGAAGGAAATGTTTTATGTCAGAAGTTAATTCAGATCAAATACTAGAAGCACTTAGAGAAGTTTATGACCCTGAAATTCCAGTAAATGTTGTAGATTTGGGTTTAATTTATTCAGTAGAGGTATCAGAAGGTGATGTACATATAGAAATGACTCTTACTGCACCTGGATGTGGAATGGGTCCTTATATTGCTCAACAAGCTGAATGGAGAATTGCTGAAATAGAGGATGTAGAGGATGTACAGGTAGATGTAGTTTTTGATCCTCCATGGACACCAGATCTAATCACTGAAGAAGGTAAACAACTTCTTGGTATAGATTAAAAAAGTAAGTAGTAATTTAATTGAATTCTCCTAGAAAATTAACACCTCAAGAAGAAGCTAGATTAGCTCAAGTCAGGAAAAATTTCCAAGAAAAAAAAAAGATATCTGATAGTCTTAAATCTATAAAGAAAAAAATTGGTGTATATTCAGGAAAAGGCGGAGTAGGAAAAACAACTGTAGCAACAAATTTATCATTAAAAATTGCTGAGAAGAATTTATCAGTCGCATTATTTGATTGCGATATAGATTGCCCCAATGTTACAAAAACCATTAAGATTTCTGAACCTCCAACAGAAAGAAATAACAAACTCATACCCCCTTCTATACATGGTGTTAAAGTAATGTCTATGTCTTTTTTCCAAGAGGATGAAGAAACAGCAATCATATGGAGAGGTCCTATGATACACAATGCTATTAATCAATTCCTTTCTTCAACAGAATGGGGAGAATTGGATTATATGTTAGTTGATTTACCTCCTGGAACATCTGACGCTCCACTTACTGTCATGCAGACCTTACAATTAGACGGATTTATTATAGTAACCACTCCACAAGATTTAGCTGCATTAGATGCAAAAAGATCAATAAATATGATTAGGAAATTAAATCTTGAAGTTTTAGGAATTATAGAAAATATGTCAGGGGATATATTTGGTGTAGGAACAGGAGAAGATCTATCATCTGAATTGAATATACCATTCCTTGGTTCTTTAGAACTCAGTGGGGAATATAAAAATTCTAAATCTGCTGTTATAAAAAATTCTAAAAGAGTAAATGAAGAATATGAAAAAATAGTAGATAACTTATTTAAATTAATTAACTAATTATCTACCAGAGTCTTTATTCGAAATTAGTGAAATAGTTTGTTTTAATTGTCTTTCTTTATCATAAGTTTCAGGTCTTTCCTGACCCAAAACAGAGTTTGTAACTATTGAAAAAATTTCTGCAGATCCTAAATGTAGCTTATCAGTTGTTTCTTGAGATCCTAAAGTAGAAGAAATTTCCTCCATTTCACCTATCCACCTAAATGCCTTAGTAGATAGTGAATTCACTCCATTCATTTCAGCCAACATTTTCTTTTGAGAAAAATTTAATTCTTCAACCAAAGAATCATAGACATTTAATCTATGAGCAGCTAATAATCCAGCAGTATATAAAGCTAATTTTCCCTTAGTAAGCGATGCATAACACATCTTCAAGCTTGATGCTTGACCAATTTCATTTCCGATAGATATAACCTCTATACCTTTATCATTTAATTCCAAAATCTCATTAGAATATTCTCCTGAAATATAAAGTCTTGTAATTTGACCATTTCTAGGAGGAGGACCAATAATTCCACCATCTATAAATTTCATACCGCATTTATTTATAATTTTTGAGATCTTCTTCTTTGTAAAAGGAGAAGTAGCATTACAATCTACATAATAAGGAGCAGAATCTGAAGAGGAATGTTTAGAAATTTCTGTTGCTAATCCGAGAGCTTCTGAAGGTACTAATATAGATAAAATAACTTCACATTTTGACAATATATCAGGTAAAGATATAGGAATTATTCCAGCATCTTCTGATAATTTTATAGTTCTAGTACTTCTTTTATCTAGGTTTGTAAATACACTATATCCATTTAATATTAAAGCTTTACCAACTGCTGAACCCATATCACCCGGACTTAAAATCCCTATATTTTTTATACTCATAATTTACACTCTATAATTGATTTAGCTATGAACTAATAGCCTTTTTAATTGATTCACCAACAATTTCTGGTTCACCTTCGTTAAGACCAAAAACATGCAAGCATAGCCTATCTTCACCTTCAGGTATTCTAGTCCAAATAGATGGAGTCATATTTTTAAGTTTTTCTACTAATTCTTCATTAGACACACCCAATACTTTGGAATCTAAAGAAATATATACCCCAAAAGGTTGATGTCCTATAATATTTTTTATCAATTCAACTTTAACTCCAGAAATATTTTTTATAGGTTCTATAATTTTTTTAGATTGATTTTCAGCATAATCAAGTCTATCTTCATGATTAAGTGTAAGCCATCTTTCCACTGCAGCAACTACACCTACAATTTCTTGTCGATCAATTTTATGAGGTCTTCCTAATCCCCTAACTCTTAATGTTTCGTATCCTACAAACGAATGCTTAGATATGGCTTCAATAACTTCAATGCTACCTAAAGCAAAACCTGAAGAATGAGGTGCGCCCATATATTTTGCAGCTATACATTGAAAATCAGCTCCCATTTTGACATATTTACCAAAATTTTCCAAAGGATAAATTTGTCCAGCAGCATCAACCATGACAGGTTTATTAAATTGATGAGATATCTCAATAACTTCTTCCAAGGTCAAAACATTTGGATCGATAGGATTTTGTTCATATACTGGATAAGCTATAGCTGCTGTTCTGTCACTAATTGAATTAATTAAATCATCTCTGGAAGTACCATTATCATCACCAATTTCCAATAATTTTCCACCAGCTAATTCTAAGCATCTATCATACCAATATCTCTGTCTTTTTTGAATAATTATTTCATTAGGCATCCCTGTTGTATCAGGTAATTGTTGAATATTCTCCTCATTAGTACCTGCTATGAATGCAGCAGTAGCAAGTGTTAATGCTGAACCTGCCCCAGAAGTAATATAAGCAGCAGGAACATCTAAAAGTTCAGCTAATCTTTTCCCTGCTGCTTTTTGTAATTCAATTAAAGGAACATAAGCTGAGTCAGCTAAATCCATAGCATCCTTTACTTCTCTTGCTGGTGTTGAACCACCTAACAATGTGACACTACCTGTTGCATTTATTACAGGTTTAGCCCCTATCGATTTATATATTTCACCCCATTCTGACAAAATTCTCTCCTATTTATTACTATTATATTTAATCTTCCTCAAGTGTTGAGGTATCTCCTTCAGGTAATCCTAACTCTCTAGCTTTCAGAAGTCTACGCATTATTTTGCCAGATCTAGTCTTAGGCATAATATCTATAAAATCTATTTCTCTAGGTGCTATTCCAGCAGATAATTTATTCCTTGAAAACTTAATTAATTCTCTATTAAGTTCTTTTGAAGGTTCGTAATCTGGATTTAATGTCACAAAAGCCTTTACTATTTCCATAGCTATAGGATCTGGCTTACCAATTACACCTGCTTCTGCAACTGCAGGGTGTTCAATTAATGTACTTTCTACTTCAAAAGGTCCAACTAAATGTCCTGCTGTATTTATTACATCATCAGCACGACCTTGAAACCAAAAATATCCATCATCGTCAACGGATGCTTGATCTCCAGTTATATACCATCCTTTTTTAAAGCGAGAGTTATACATCTCATCTTTCTGCCAATATGTATACATCATTGAAGGCCAACCAGGTCTTACAGCTAAGGCTCCTATTTCGCCATTTGGCAAAGGTTCATAATTTTCATCAATTACTGCCATGTCTATACCCGGTAATGGCCTTCCCATAGATCCTGGTCTAATAGGCATTGAAGGATAATTAGCACACATTATAGCTCCTGTTTCGGTTTGCCACCAATTATCGTGTATTGGCAAGCCATAAGTTTCATTACCCCATACAACCGCTTCAGGATTTAAAGGTTCTCCAACAGATCCTATAAAACGTAGTGTAGACAAATCAAATTTTTCTACTATTTTTTTTCCTGACCTCATTAACAATCTAACTGCAGTGGGCGCTGTGTACCATACAGTGACTTTATATTTTTCAATTAATTTATACCAATTTTGTGCTCCAAAACCACCTTCATAAATTAATTGAGTTACTCCATTAGTCCATGGAGCTATTATTCCGTATGAAGTACCAGTAACCCAACCTGGGTCAGCTGTACAAAAATATACATCATCTTCTTTAAGATCCAAAGCCCATTTTCCTGTAAGCCATTGCTGTACTACCGCTTGATGTCTATGTAAAACGCCTTTTGGTTTACCAGTAGAACCAGAAGTATAATGCATAATAGCAAAGTCATATTGAGTAGTATGCTCTATCTCAAAATTTGAATCTGAAGAAATCATCAATTTTTCATAAGACAAATCTTCATCTTTCATTTTTTCCTTAGATCTTCCATTCTTATTAACAATTATTACATTTTTTAGAGTTTCAATATCAGGTAAAATATCATCTAATTTAGACCTTAGATCTGGAGTAGTAATAAGATAATTAGCCCCTGCATCTTCCATCCTATCTTTAACCGGTTCTGGACCAAATGCTGAAAATAATGGTGCGATAATTCCTCCTGCTTTAAGAACTCCTAATGCAGCGATATATAATTCAGGTAATCTGTCCATAAAGATGAAAACTTTATCTCCTCTAATTAACCCTAAATTACGTATAACAGCACCAAATTTATCGCTCTGTAACTTTAAATCAGAATATGTATAGGATTCCTCTTCATCATTTTTCCCTACCCAAATCATTGCTAATCTGTCGCCATTACCATTTTTTACATGCCTATCAATTGACTCATATGCATTATTTAAACCGCCTCCAGGTAACCAATCCATTTCTTTAAAAGCATTATCCCACCAATTGAAACTTTCTCTAGATTCATGATAATCAATTAGATTGTTATCTTTGTTTTTCGGTTTAGAAATCTCTTTATATTCCATAATTTTGCCTTGATTTTATAATATAAAAACCCTATCTAGTTTCAAATGTATAACAAATATTTTACAAAATATCGACAATAAATCCCTTTCTAATGGTCGACTTCATATTACACCTAGTACACATAAATAGTAGAATATATCAATTGTATAAGTATAAAGAAGGTTGAAGTGAAAACAGTAAAATTACTTTTTTTGGAAGATGTCATTCCAACAGCAAGAGCTGGAGATATCAAAGAGGTAAAAAATGGCTTTGCTAGAAATTATTTAATTCCTAAACATTTAGCAGTAATAGCAAGTGAACATGAAATAAACAGAGCCAAAAAATTACGCGACGAAGCTCAAAAAAGACGAGCATTAGAAATCGAGGAGTGGAAAAATCTTTTAGTTGATATAGAAAAGACTACTCTAGAATTAGAGGTAAGATGTGGGCCTACAGGAAGACTATATGGTTCAGTAACTAGTTCAATGATTGCTGAGAAATTAGAAAAATCAATTGAGAGATATGTAGATAAAAAAAGTATAAAAATCAAATCACCCATCAGGACAATAGGAAACTATAAGATTAATGCTCATTTTTTTGAAGATATTTCTGCAGAAATCACTGTTTCAGTAATACCAGATGAATTATCTGAAGTTATTACTTCAGAATCAGATACAATAACAGAACCTACCGAAGTTTCAGATCCAACATTTGAAGATATATTAAAAGAAACAGATACATCATCGTCAGATTTTGAAATTGAAAAAAATAAAGATTCAAAAGATGAAAATTCGACTGAAATCAGTGAAGAAATTATTGTAGAATCCGAAAACGACAATAAATCTTCCAATAAAGAAGAAAAAAATATATCATCTGATAACGAAAATAAAAAATAATTAGGCTTAATTGATGCAACTTGATCGTCTTCCACCGCACGATATTATTGCTGAACAATCAGTAATAGGATCAATATTGTTAGATGGTGAAGCTATTACAAAAATTTCTGGATTTCTAACTCCTGAACATTTTTACAGGGACGCTCATAGGCATTGTTATAAAATATGTTTAGATCTTTTTAGTAACAGTGAATCAATAAACCAAGTAACACTTAGTCAAGCTCTAAAAGCCAGAGATCTCTTGGAAAATATAGGTGGTCAAGAGCTACTTAACACATGTATAGATGTAACTCCTACATCAGTAGAAATAGTATCTTACGCGAAAATTGTTGAAAAAGCTGCCATTCAAAGAAATTTAATTGATGCTGGAAGAAAAATAATAGAATTAGGTTATGAAGAATACTTAGAAACAGATTCTGCTTTATCAAATGCAGAGGATACACTTTTCAATATACGTAAAGATACATCTCAAAGAGATTTCTTCCATATGCGTGATCAATTTCAAGAAATTTTGGAGAAGGATTCACCTGTAAATGATGAAGATGATTTAAGTACTTCTCCAATATCTACTGGATTTGTTAATCTAAATGAAATTTTTATGGGAGGTTTTCAAAGATCAGACATGGTTGTGTTAGCTGCAAGACCTTCTATAGGAAAAAGTATGCTTGGAATAAACTTCGCAATAAATGCTGCGAAAGAAAATATGATTGTAGGAATTTTCAGCTTAGAGATGGGGAGAGAACAAATAGCCCAAAGAATGATTGCTTCTGAATCTAGAGTTAATATGGAAGAAATAAGAAAAGGAATTACTAGCTCTGCTAACCAGACTAGAGTAATAGATGCAGTAGGATTACTTTCTGATTTAAATATTTATACAGATGACACTCCATTTCAAACTGTAGTAGAAATGAGAGGAAAAGCAAGGAGATTACAATTAGAAAGAGGCTTAGATTTTCTTATTATAGATTATATGCAACTCATAAATAGTAATACCGGTAGAAGAGATGGAAATAGAGCACAAGAAGTTTCAGAAATATCAAGACAATTAAAAGGCCTTGCAAGAGATTTAAATATACCCGTTTTAGCTATATCTCAGTTAAGTAGAGCTATAGAACACAGGCAATCGCATAGACCATTACTATCAGACCTAAGGGAGTCTGGATCAATAGAGCAAGATGCCGATGTGGTTATGTTTATACATAGAGAAGAAAAATACATTACAGAAGAAGATTGGAATAAAACGCATCCAGAAGGTCAACCATACCCTAGACAATTAGCAGAAATAATTATTGCTAAACACAGAAATGGTAGAGTAGATTCTGTAGAAATGACAGTACAAGAACAGTTCGGCCTCTTTAGAGAGATCATGTCTAGATCAGGTCAATTGATGGAATCGAGAATTTAGTATTTTTATTTTAAGGAGATAAATAAATATGGGCATGGAGCCATTAGATCAGATATTTTCTAAAATAGATTTCAATAACATAGAAGGAAATACATCAAAAACATTTAATGAAATAGATAAACAACAAGATAATTGCAAAATTTGTCAAAATAGTCGTTGGATTTTATCAGAAAATAACAAAACTGAACCTTGTATATGTCAAGAAAATGTATGGGGAACCAATACTAAAATAAGAATTGAAAAATATTCTGAAATTGGCCATTTATCAGATGTGACATTCGACAATATCAAATTAGGGGTGAATGATTTCTTTTCGGATCCTTCATCTTTTAGAAAAGCTTACCATGAAGCAACTAGTTTCGCTAAGGATCCGACTGGTTGGATAGTTTTTTCAGGGCCTTCAGGCACTGGAAAGAGTCTTTTATGTGCATCAATTACAAATTATATTATTTCACAAAATAAACCTGTAAAATATATCGTTTCTCAAACTCTAATTGATCAAATTAAATCTTCCTTTTTCGAAGAAAATAATGATAGTTCCAATGCATATTTACAAGCCTTAAATGCACCGGTTCTTGTAATAGATGATTATGGATTTAAAGGAGGATCTCATTGGGCAAACGAAAGAATAGATCAACTTCTAACAGAGAGATATAACAAAAGATTACCAACTGCAGTTTCCACATCTTTGCGACGAGAACAGATCGAAAACAGAATGTTTAATAGATTCACAGATTCTTTTTCAACATTTTTGCAAATTAAAAATTTAAAAAAGAAAATCAATCCTGAAAAAATTGGTATTAGTAATAACATGCTTAGAAAAATGAACCTAAATAATTTCGATATAAAAGGTACTTTAGGTAATACAACTTCGTCAAGAAGAACATTACGTGAAGCATTCGATGTAGCTAAATCTTTTTCAGAGAAACCCGAAGGGTGGTTATATTTTCATGGCCCAACAGGAATAGGAAAAACTCATCTTGCTATTGGAATAGCAAATATTTGTATAAAAAACTCAATAGATGTAGTTTTTAGGTTTTTACCTGATTTACTTGACGAGTTGAGAGAATCATTTGGGCCTGATTCTTCTTCTCATTTCGATAAAACTTTTGATCATATAAAAAAATGTGACGTATTAATACTTGATGATTTTGGATCTCAACGAAATAATCCTTGGGTTGATGAAAAACTTTTTCAAATAATTAATCATAGGCATAATGAGATTCTTCCTACAATTATTACTAGTAGAATTAATCTTTCCGAAAAAAAACCGAACATAAATATTTCTAATCAATTTTTTGATCCTATTATCTCTAGATTTAGAGACGGTTTAGTTGTAACAGAGAGATTTATGAATGGACTTGATTATAGATATAGAGGATTTAAAAATAAATAAATTCTATCTAAAATCTATACCTACTTTTATAACCTTATTTTTTTGATTAATTGCATGATCAAAAGCAGAAACACCATCTAAAACACCAAAAGTATGAGATAAAATATTTGAAAAGTCGATTTTATTTTTTCTAAATTTTTGTGATTCAATCTTATCTAAAGCTCTTTTAAAACTTATAAGGTTTTTTTCATCTTGTGCTCCAAATACAGTAAAACATCTTATTCTATTCTTAAATAAATTAGAAAAATCAATTGGTATATATTCAGTAGTTTCTGGTAGGCCAAATAATACAATTTCACCAGAATCTTTAACAATGTTGATAGAATGATTTATTGTTTCTACAGTTCCCACAGCCTCAATTATCAAATCAATTTTATTTTTATATTTTTTATTAATTTTATCGATACATTCTCCTGAAGTCTGATTATATATATCATCTGCCCCAAAACTCTCAGATAAATCTACTCTATTTTTATTAGGATCAACAGAAATAACTTTTTCAGCTCCAAATTCTTTTAGTACGTAATTCCAAAATAAACCTGCACTCCCCTGACCTATTACCAAACAGGTCTTATCTTTAATTTGTGATATTTTTTTAGCAGCAAATAATACTGTTCCTAATTGTTGAGACATTAATAAACTTTCTATATTTGATCTATATACATTTTTATCAATTTTTATTAGATGTTCAGAATCTACGGACTGAATTTCAGCAAAACACTTTGAATTCCAAATATGAGGAACAGTTAGTACTAAATCTCCTATATCAAAATTAGAATTCCCTTCTATAACCTTTCCTATAGCTTCATGACCAGGATGGCCAGGAGCAGCAGGCCAATTAGTTATACCCCAGCCCGAGAAAGCCATATGAATATCGCTTCCACATATAGAAGCTATTTCAGTTTTTATAAGAATGTTTTTTCCTTTGTCAGGAACTTCAAAATCATCTACTCTAATGTCCCCTAAATTTGTAGCAATTAAAGCCTTCATTATTTTGCTCCAAATTTTTTAAGAATTGTAATAGCTCTTCTTCTTCCTTTAGCATCGAATCGATATTTCTCTTGCATATTTTGTCCTCTTATTCCTGTTGTGATCATAATCTTAGAATTTGGTAAATCTCGCATAATATGTCTAGAAAATCTGTTGCTCTGTTTTTTAGGATTAGAAACTAAAAACATATCTCCAATAATTGAAACTTGAATTCCTGTTTCGTTATCAATTTCAGTCATTAATTCTACATTCCTTCTTTGCACAGCATCATTTGTAATTTGAGCCAATCTAGTAGCAATCAGTAATCCAAAAGCAGTAACATCATTATAATTTCTATCTATATGAGATTTTTTTTTATTAGTATCATACCAATCATAAGGCCGTATATCAGCTGATGAGCCTTGTATGAATATTGATTCACCTTCCCCAGAACTTTCTAATGCCCAAGATATATATCCAGGAAAATCTGAGGTCCAAAAAGGTTTGGAATTATAAATTGTTGCTGGACATGAAAAATTTATAATTTTAGCAATACTTTTACCTTGAAAATCATTAATAACTGAAAGTACTAAAGCTGGGTTACCAGGAGTCCCATTTTCATCATTAAATGTAGTTAAATCTGTAATCCTAGTTAGACACGTTCCTATAGATGCAGCACGCATATTATTACTAGAATATTCTTCGCATCCTAAAATTATCTGAATTAAATATTCAGAATATATAGCATACTCTTTTAAATCTTGAAATGTGTTTGGAGAAGAACCATTTCCTGTTACTGTAATAAAAATATTCTTACCATATTTATTGTTTGTTCTATTATTAATACTAGATTTTATTTTGTTTTCTAATTTTTCTGAAATACCCCATACATCCAATCCTATTAATAAAAAATTGTCCGTTAGATTTTGCATTTTAATAACTCTAATCAATAAATCATCATTAATTGACTCTGATCTTATAGGATTATTATCGGGATAATAAATACTGAATCCTATAGGAGGAGTTATCACACTATGAGCAGTCCCAACCATAAATTTTTTTTCAGATGTTATTGGATTAAAATTATTTAATTTCATAATTCTTTAGATATTAATTACTGTAAAGAGCTTAATTAATTAGATTATAGCTTTATTTTAAAGTTACACTAATAGCATGCAATTAGCCAATTCAAAAATTTTTAATAATCGAAATATTTATAGAGATAAATCTGAAATCAAATCAGGTATAGAAATTATTGACCCAATTTTTAAAGATTTCTTGACTTCTCAAAAAGAACCGAAAAAAATATGGACAGGATGTGAGTGGGCAGAAGGACCAGTTTTCTTAGAAAAAGAAAACAGTATCTTATGGTCAGACGTACCTAATAATCGAATGCTAAAGTATGATATTAAATCAGATAAGACATTCATTTTTAGGGAACCATCGAACTTTTCAAATGGGAATACTACCGATTTAGAAGGTAGGTTAATTACTTGTGAACATCAAACTCACAGGATAACTAGGACTAATGAAAAAAATGAAGTTACTACCTTGATAGATAACTATCAAGGTAAAAGACTTAATTCCCCAAATGACGTAGTAGTAAAATCTGATGGAACTATCTGGTTTACAGATCCTCCTTATGGAATACTTTCAAATAGAGAAGGGAATAAAAGAGAATCAGATTTAGACGGTAATTTTGTTTTTAGGTTTGACCCAAATTCTCGAATAATAGAAATTGCTTTTGATTTATGCGATAAACCTAATGGTCTTGCTTTTTCTCCAGATGAAAGTATCTTATATATTGCAGATTCAGGAGAACCAGAAAATATAATAGCAGCCAATTTAGATATAAAAGGGTCAAAAATTATCAGTTCAAAAATCTTTACTGAAGTAAAACCTGGAATAGCAGACGGTTTTAGATTAGATACCTTAGGAAATATATGGACTAGTGCATGGGATGGAGTACACTGTTACTCTTCAGAAGCTAATTTATTAGGTAAAATATATATTCCAGAACAACGAACTGCAAATCTTACTTTTGCTGAGAAAGATTTAAGTACTATGTATATTGCAGGTGATACATCTTTATATTCAATTAATCTAAATGTAAATGGTTGTAGAAATAACTGATGACAAAAATAGCAATTTCTATAGCATCAGATCATGGAGGATATCCTCTAAAGAAAAATCTAATAAAGATTATTCAAGATGAAGGCTATAATGTAATAGATAAAGGTGCATATAATTATGATCCAGAAGATGATTACCCAGATTTCGCAAAGTTAGTTGCTGAATCCGTCCAATCAGGTGAAACTAATAAAGGAATTATTTTATGTGGTTCTGGAGTAGGAGCAGCTATAACTGCATCAAAATTTAAAGGGATTAGAGCTTCAGTATGCCATGACACATATTCCTCTTCACAAGGTGTAGAACATGATAACATGAATGTACTTTGTTTAGGGGCTAGAATAATTGGTATTTCACTCGCTGAAAAAATTGTAAAAGAATTTTTAAATTCTAGTTTTATAAAAGAAGAGAGATTCGAAAGGAGACTAAATAAAGTCTTAAAAATAGAATCTGATAACTAATTATTACCTGAATCTTCTATAAATTGTCATTCATAAAAAATATATTATCTAAAGATCCAAAAATATGGGGAAAGTATTATTCTCCTATAGAACATAAAAAAATCATAGGTTGGGTAGATTTACCTAAAAAACCAGAATTTTATATAGGATTGTCCAATGAACTAAATTCATATATGAAAAATTTCCAACTTAATAATTTAGTTATTATTGGTATGGGAGGATCAATAAATGGTGCTAAGGCAATATATTATTCTTTCTCAGAAGAAAAATTTAAATATCCAGTAAAATTTATCGATACTGTAAATCCTGACTTACTAGATTTATTAATCAATAATATAAATTTCAATAAAACTCTTTTTATAATTAGTAGTAAATCAGGAACAACCATTGAAACCATCACATTAGAAAAAATATTTAGAAAAAAATATAAAGACTTAGGTATGAATTCAACCAAACATTTTCTATGTATTACAGATAAGAATAGCCCTTTAGATATAAGAGCCAAAAATAAAGAATTTGGTAAAAAATTTATAACAAATAATGTCTTCGGAGGCAGATATTCAGCTCTCTCAGAATATGGATTAATCTCAATTTTATTAGAAAATAATAAACTGCAAAAAATATTAAATAACTCTAAAGAATATTATAAAAAAATTAAAATTGCACCAAATAACAATGATGCTATAAATTTAGGTAATTTTATATATAAAAATATCATCCAAAAAAAAAATAAACTAACTTTTATTACAGAAAAAAAATATCACGAATTATCTAATTGGATAGAACAATTATTAAGTGAATCATCCGGGAAAAATTCAAACGCCATAATACCTATTTTTAACGAAAAAGTTGGGGATATTTTAGATTATTCATATGATAGGAGTTTTGTTTTACTACATGATTTAAAATCATCTTCCAATAAATTAAAAGATTTATCAACAAAATTAAAACATATTGGACATGAAGTCTTCGATATAAAAATAGAAGATCCAACATATATAGGAAATGAATTTTTTAAATGGCAAATTGCAACTTCATATGCATGTATGAAGTTAGAAATAAACCCATTTGATCAACCAGATGTTGAATCATCAAAAATCAATACAATAAAATTACTAGATAATAATTTAGGTAATATCAGAAAAAATCTTCTTAATTTTGCTAATAAAAAACAACCTACTAATAAAGTTGATCTATCCAACATAGAATATTTAGCATTAATTGTTTTTTCGAGTAATTTTATAAAAAATGAATCATATAGATTAGATATTACAAAAAAATATAATAAATGTGTTTCCTTTGGAATAGGACCACAATACTTACATTCTTTAGGGCAACTATACAAAGGTGCAACCAAAAATATTTTTATAAAATGTTTAATCGAAATACCTAAAAAGGATTTCAAAATTCCAACAAAGCAATACACTTTAAAAGATCTCTATCTATCTCAAGCATTGGGTGATTTATTTGAGATGGATAAAAGAGGTATACCTATGGATATTATAGTAAAAGAATTATGAATCGATTAATTATAAAAATGAATTCAAAAAATTTTGGTATAAGTGCGATTCCAAAATATGAAAATTTATCAGAATCAGAAATTTTTCAAGAAATTTGTGATTATCAAAAAATAATTTTTGAATCAATTTCGAATAATGAAAATTTTAAATCTACTATTTGGACGAATAATAATATTGGACAAGAAATTTTATTGCGATCTAAATTACATTCAATAAACACTCTAGTTTCTTTAGATATAAATGATATTGATTCATATATTAAAAATAAAATGAACATATACTGTGAACATAATATCAATGAGGCATGGGGTTTAGATAATACAGTAGATGTTTCAAAAAATTTACCAGAATCTATGCATAATGAAAATTGTAACCAAAAAGATTTATTTAATTACTTTAACAATGTTGTAATTACATTAAAAAACTTCCATTCTTTAGATACTTTCGAAACATTAAAAATAATAAACCAAATTAGGGAAATTATGATTCATAATACTGTAGGAAATCCTGATATTAACCCAAAATCTCCCATAGATTCGAATATATATATACATCTTTTTATATATGAAAAAATTATTTCTAATAAAAAAATATTAGAAAATTTAATCAGATCTGTTACTAAATTACAAAATTACGATATCCAACCAGATGGATGGATAATTGATTACCCAAAATCTCAAATTGGGCTAGAAATTTTTAATGCCCAGACCATAATTGATGGACGTAAAAATTCAGAAATTTTAGTAAAATTCAATCAATCAGATATTATGAACGTTACTAAAACCCAAAATGGAAATTTTGATAGAATGGGATTTGTAATAGAAGAAGAATATTTTAGTAAAGATTTAGAGAATTATTCTATAAATAAAAATAATAAATCTGAAACAATAAATATAATTTCAGAAAAACTATTTTCTATAAATCAGGTTATTTCAAACTTAAATCCATCTCTGATCTAATAAAATACTTAATTGTGAGGAAAATTTGCAAATAGGAATAATAGGCCTCGGTAGAATGGGCTTAAATATGACAAAAAGATTATTACTAGATAAGCACGAAGTATATGTATTTGATCTAGATAAAAAATCATTAGAATCTGCCACTAAAATTGGAGCAAAACCAACAAATTCTATAAGAAAACTAATAAAATCACTAGAAAAACCTGCAACTATTTGGGTAATGGTACCATCAGGCGAAACTACAGAAAATGTAATTGAAGAGTTGATTCGAGAATTAAAGGCAGGTGACTTTATAATCGACGGAGGAAATTCATACTATAAAGATACTATAAGAAGAAGTGAAAAAACAAAAAAACTGAATATAAATTATTTAGATTGCGGAACAAGCGGAGGAATTTGGGGATTAGAAAATGGATATTGCTTGACAATAGGAGGAGAAAAAGAATCCTACTTACATAACCTACCAATATTCAAGACACTTTCTCCTAAAGAATCTAACGGAAATCTATACGTTGGAAAATCTGGTTCTGGACATTTCGTAAAAATGATTCATAACGGAATAGAATATGGAATGATGCAGTCAATTGCGGAAGGGTTCGAAATTCTAGATGCAAAGAAAGAATTTAATTTAGATTTATACTCGATCTCAAAAAATTGGGAAAAAGGTAGTGTAATTGAGTCTTGGTTATTAAAAATAACAAGTTCTGAACTATCAGATAAATCTATTGAACATTTATCTTCTAGCGTAGAAGATTCAGGTGAAGGCAGGTGGACCTTAAAAGAATCTGTAGATTTAGGTATCCCTATACCTGCAATTTCAGCGTCATTATTTTCTAGATTCCGATCTAGACAAAAAGAGCCAATCTCTGGAAAAATATTATCTGCAATGAGAAGAGGTTTTGGTGGACATAAGACAGGAAAAAAATAAATGTCAGAAAAAAAAATTTATGAAGATTTTAAAAATATCAATCCCTCTAATTTATCTATTTCAGAGTTAAGAGAAATTCACGAAAAAATTTGGGAAATTATACAGGAAATAGAATTTGATTCAGAAGATGATAATGATGAAAATAAAGATATAGAATATCTAAGAAATATAATGAAAAAAGTTATTGAAGAAAGGGTTGAAAGGCAAAGAGAAGAAGTGGGAAGATCACCTGAATAAAGAATTATAATATTTCTTTTGCCTTATTCTTGCCTTAGCCATTATTTCAGAGTGGTCACTATTAGGATAAATAATTATTGATTTTTCTACAGGAATTTCACTAAATTCATGAATAACGCCAATTCCTTTTAAAGCTAATTTTGCAGTACCATATAAAGTTTGCTGGTCTTGCTTACATATTGCTATAGGTTTATTTAATGAATTAGCAATTGTTTGAGTGAACCATTTTGATTCAGATATAGAACCACCGCTAGCAATAATTTCAAAATTATCATCAAGATAAGGTAAAAGTAAATCATATACGTCAGAAAATCTATGAGCTATAGATTCACATAAAGCTTGTAAAATATCTTCTGAAGTTGTACTTATACGTAGCCCATCGATCGATGCAGTAGCAGAACCATTCCATCCAATCGATCTTTCCCCAGAAAAAAAAGGTAATATTGTCAAGCCATGTGTATCGGGTTTTTTTTCTAATAATATTTTATCTATACCTTCAGTAGTATCTAAATTTAGATAATCATTTGCCCACTTAATTACATTACCGCCTTCAGTAAAAGATCCACCAAAAATATTTTTTTCTAAACCGAAGGAATATGACCATAAGCCTGATGGTATCTCGTTATTTGTTGGTAAGATTGTTCTCATTGCACCTGTAGAACCTATAGTTATAGCTAAGCTTGAAGAATCAAAACATCCTGAACCTATGTTTGCGGATAACCCATCTCCTACACCCAAAAAAAATGGAACATTTCTTAATAATGTCCATCTTTTAGAAAAAGTTTTATTTAAGGAAGTTATAGGATTATTCCAAGCGGATAAGTTTGGTAATTTATCGACATCCAAATCAATTAATTCCAAAAATTTATTATCCCATTTATGATCAATTCGATTTAAAAGTCCGCTCCATGAAGCAAGACAATAACTAGTATTGACTGTTTCAGGTTGAAACCAATTCATATATAAATATGTAGGAATATCTACCCATTTATGTATCAAATTATATCGTGCTAAATCTGTACGTCTTAACCAATTTATCCTTCCAGGTATATATGAAGTATGTTGCATAGTACCTGTACGTTGATGATATTCATCTATATCGATAGATTGTTTGATAATCTCAACATCTCTAAAATTTCGTGTATCAGCATAAGTATAAAAAGGTGTGACAGGAATATAGTTATTATCCAGTCCTGCAATAGTGCTAGCCATACTGTCAAAACTGACAGCAATTATATTTGTATATTTTTGATCTATTTTACTAAGAATATAATCGATTACATTTTCTACAATATTTTTGATATTTATAGGATCTTCTATTACTCCACCATCCTTAGTATTTATCTGAGAATGTTGAATATTTATGAATGTTTCTTGCAGTAATTTACAATTTAAAGTAAATAAACCACCCTTAACAGATGATGATCCAATATCTATTGACATTACATAGTCATTAGTTAAATCGTTCATTTACTTTCCAATTTAATATACAAAAAGTTATCTAAGTTATATATTTCATATATATTTAGTAATAACATCCTATAATCAAAAAATAGAACTTTTAGTTATTTAATAGGTGATTTCTCTTGAAAATATCTGTAATTTCCGAAATAAGTGAAAACGAGAAGAGGGTTTCAGTTATACCTGATTCAGTTTCTACTCTTGTAAAAAAAGGACATGAAGTTTTTATAGTAGATGGTGCGGGAAAAGAGTCTGGATATACAAATGAAATGTACTCAGATGCTGGGGCAAAAATTATCAAAGATCATGAAATAAATCAAAGTGATATTTGTATTTATACATCTATCCCAAAAAATTTAAATAATTTATCAAATAAACAATTAATAATTTCCAATATAGGTGTAAGAAATAACCCAGGAATTATTGAAAAATTTACAAAAAAAAGTATTACTGCTTTTGATATGGCTTTAATCCCTAGAATCTCTAGAGCCCAAAGAATGGATGTTTTATCTTCTCAAGCTTCGATAGCTGGTTACAAATCAGCTTTATTAGCTGCAAATGAATTGGGTATTTATTTTCCAATGATGATGACTGCTGCAGGAACAGTCCCTCCCGCAAAAATTCTAATTCTTGGTGCTGGGGTAGCTGGGCTACAAGCTATTGCTACAGCAAAAAGATTAGGAGCTATAGTTTTTGCATTTGATGTTAGATTAGCAGCCGGAGAACAAATTGAAAGTTTAGGTGCTAATTTTATACATCCAGATAAAAGCCAAGATGCTGAAACAGCATCAGGATACGCTAAAGAACAAGGTGAAGATGAACAAATAAAACAACGAAATTTTCTATCTACGCATTTACAAAATATAGATGCAATAATAACTACCGCAGCAATACCAGGAAAAAAAGCACCTCTATTAATAACTAAAGAAATGTTAAGAAAAATGAGACCTGGAACTGTAATTGTTGATTTAGCTACTGAATCAGGAGGTAATGTAGAAATTAATGATCCAGGAAAATCTATAAATTTCGAAGGTGTAAAAATTATTAGTCCAATTAATATACCTTCTTCTATGCCAAAAATTTCAAGTGATTTATATTCTCGTAATGTGCTAGCATTACTTGAATTGATTACAGATAAGGAAAATAATCTATCTATAGATTTAGATGATGAAATAATTAATTCTATTTGTATAGTAAAAGATGGTAATAAACTATATAAGGATGCAAATTAAATTATGGAACTAATTTCAGTAACAATACTAATATTAGCCCTATTTATAGGTTATGAAATTATTACAAAAGTTCCACCGACACTACATACTCCTCTAATGTCTGGTTCTAATGCTATATCTGGAATTATTATAGTTGGTGCAATAATAGTAGCATCAAATGTTTCAGGCTTAATCGGGGGAATTTTAGCCATAATAGCAGTTACGTTTGCAACTATAAATGTAGTTGGAGGGTTTTTAGTAACAGATCGTATGTTGAAAATGTTCAGTAAGCCTGGTAAGAAGAAGTGATTATGGAGAATATTACTGAATTTGGTTATATTTTAGCCTCTATTTTATTTATCTTAGGAATTAAGAGGCTTAGTTCACCCAATACCGCTAGATCAGGTAATGCATTATCTTCTCTAGGAATGCTAATTGCCATTATAGTAACAGTAATTAATTTAGATTTAATACCTATTCAATGGATTTTACCCGGACTGATTATTGGTGGATTGATTGGTTTGATAAGTGCAAGGTTTGTAAAGATGACCGCAATGCCCCAGATGGTGGCTATTTTCAATGGATTAGGTGGAGGAGCATCTGGCATTGTTGCTATATCAGAGTACCTTAATCAAATTGAAATAACTAATACCCCAAATTTAGAAACTACTATAACAGTAATGATTTCAATAATCATAGGCTCTGTTACATTAACAGGTAGCTTCGTAGCGTTTGGTAAACTTCAGGGCATAATTAGAGGGCAACCAATCTTATTACCTATCAGAAATATAATAAGTTCATTTATTTTTGTAACGATTGTAATTTCAGTTTTATGGATGATTTTCGATCCAAACAATATTTATCCTTTTTATGTATGTATTGCTTTATGTTTATTAATAGGAATTCTATTGGTAATCCCAATTGGAGGAGCTGATATGCCTGTAGTAGTAGCATTATTGAATTCTTATTCAGGATTAGCTGCTGCAGCTACAGGATTTGTGTTACATAATAATATGTTAATAATTGCGGGATCTTTAGTAGGTGCCTCAGGAATAATTCTTACGAGAATTATGACTAAAGCAATGAATAGATCAATATTAAATGTAATGTTCGGAGGTTTTGGATCTAAGGAAGATTCTAACTCCCATTCTGATACTAAATCAAATAAACCAATAAAATCTGCAACCACTGAAGATGTAGCCATGATGCTACAATACGCAGAATCAGTAGTAATAGTCCCCGGATACGGACTAGCAGTAGCACAAGCCCAACATCAAGTAAGAGAGCTTTCAGATATATTGAAATCTAACAGCACGTCCATAAAATATGCTATACATCCTGTAGCAGGTAGGATGCCAGGTCATATGAATGTCTTACTTGCAGAAGCAAATGTACCTTATGTAGAATTAAAAGATTTAGATGAGATTAACAGTGAATTTCAGAGAACTGATGTGGTTATTGTTATTGGAGCAAACGATGTAACTAATCCTGCTGCTAGAAACGATCAATCTAGTCCAATCTATGGAATGCCAGTACTTAATGTAGATCAAGCTCAGTCTGTAATAGTATTAAAAAGAAGTATGGCTTCAGGTTTTTCTGGAGTAGAAAACGAGCTCTTCCATTTGGAAAAAACATTTATGCTTTTTGGTGATGCAAAAAATTCATTAGAACAAATAATTTCAGAAATTAAATCTTTATAATTAAAAGCCTTCTGTATTGTGACTTTCCGGGGCTCTCATATCTTTGGTCCAAAGTTTTTCTAACTTATAAATAGGGTTCCATCCTAATACTGATTTAGTTTTAATATTATTGAATTTATTATGAGGCAAGTCAGGTAATATAAAAAAAGATTCACATTTGGAATTTAATCTTTCCAAAGGTAATTCAACCGCACATCTTATAGCTTCTCCACAATCAGGCCATGCAGTAGTATAAGGGACATTCATATCTTGATGATAATCAATGATACTATTTTCTGGACCACTCAAATTCCAATGATGTTTCATATTATAAAAAAGTAGAGTTAGAACATGAATATCATTATCTATAGAAAAAACTCTACATATTTCTTGACCTAAAGATTTAGTCAAAGCATATAATCTTGTCCCAGGTTGAGGTGGCATATCAGGATTTAAATTAAAATCCCAATCTTCATAAGTGGTACCTACCAGTTGATAATGTGGACCAGTGTTAATTACCTTCTTAATATTGTTCTCTTTTGCCGCAAGCATCATTGCATAATTACCTATAGTATTAACATCAAAAGCTAATTTCCTATCCCATCTCAGAACTGATAAATTTACTATTACATCCATACCTTTAGCTGTTTCAATAACTTGGTCTATATCATCAACAGATAATTTTTGATAATCACCTTTATAAGATTTCGGAGGTTCATTAATATCAGTAAGTAAAATATCATGGAAATTTTTTAGTGATCTTACTACCCATGGCCCTAACATTCCATTTCCACCTAGAATTAAAACCTTCATTTATTTTCCTCTATTTCTTGAATAAGAGATTCATACTTTTTTGTTATAAATCTTTGATTATCTACATTTGATTGGATATGTATATTCTCCCATCTTTTTGTTTGAGAAAAATATATGATTCGGTTAATAGCATATTCTAGATCCTGATCAGACAAAAAAGATGTTGTATCAGAATCTCCATATCCTAAGCGAATATTAGTGACATTAAGTTTATAATCTCTAGCAAACTCCTTATGGACAATTTCACACAAGTTTGAACACAGTAGTTCTATGTCATTTGAGCTTGGTACAGTATTCCAATTTTCAGTAATAGCTAAATTTTCATATAAATTTTCATAGAGTCTCAATGTACTTATATTGATTACTTTACTAATTCCTAATTTGGATGCTGATAATAATAAATTATAAATCCTTCTCGTATAGTAATCTAAGAGATATTTATCATTTCCTAATTGTCCAGAAAAACCAACATTAATTATTACATCAATATTTTTTAGCATCAGATCTGTATCTTGAGAATCATCTAATAAACAGGGGATAAAATTTTCACTCCTATTCCCCGATATATCTGTACCTACTATATTATGTTTATTATCTAAAATTGATATTATTTTCTTTGAAAAAACTGATTCCGCAGATGTTACTAATATTCTCATGAATTTAAATCTTTAAAATCTGTCAAAAATTCTGGTTTACCTTGTATATCTATTTTCACTCTGTAAAGTTCTCCGCCTCTATGAGCTTTATAGTCATAATTTTTTGGTTCCCATCCTGTTTTTTCTTTTCCATCAGATCCAGAATTAGCGGTAGTTACATAAAGTTCATTAAGATCATTACCTCCAAACATAGCACTAGAAGTCTGTTTCGCTGGAAAGTTGATTCTTCTTTCTTCAACTCCATCTGGATCAAATCTTACCACCATACCGCCATACCATATTGCAGTCCAAACATATCCTTCAGAATCAACTGTCATTCCATCAGGTAATCCCCAATCATCTGGAATTTTTTTAAAAAGTCTCTTATTTGAAAATTTTGATGTATTGTAGTCATAATCCCATCTATAAATTTCATGTCGTGGAGAATCAGTAGAATAAAAGGTTTTTAAATCAGGTGAAAATCCCATCCCGTTACATAATTCAAGTCCATCATCAATAATTTCAACTGTCAAATCAGGATTAAATTTAAATAAAGTGCAAGAATCTAAATGCCCTGTTCCAACTAAAAAACTTCCATCAGGCGCAGATGTAACATCATTCGTCTTAATTTTCCTACCCTTAAATTCATCCTTTTTTATCCAATAATATTTTTTATCTGATTCCCAAAATTGAACACCTTCCCAAGTTCCAATTATTAAACCACCAGATTTATTAACTGCTACTCCACCTGTATTCAAACCATTATGAATAGTAGTATTCACTCCATCTACAGGATTATAATTGAAAAATCTACCTGATTGTATATCTGTCCAAAATAATGTTTTAGTATTTATATCCCAAAGTGGACCTTCTCCAACTACAGCATTTTCATTTGAAATCATTTCAATTTCGTATTTCAATTTTTACTCCTAATAATCAATACCTTTTTGTGCTAGAATTCCTTGATCTTTATATGGATGTTTAATTTCATCCATATTAGTGACACAATCAGAAATATTAATTAAATCTTCATGTGCATCCCTACCAGTGATTATTATGCTCACATGTTTAGGTCTACTTAACAAAAAATCTATTACCTCTTTTATTTCTATCCAACCATATTTTATTGGATATGTAAATTCATCTAAAATGACAATATCATAATCTCCGGACATAATAAGTTCTTTGGAAATTTTCCAACCATTTTGGGCTAAAGCTGCATCTTCACTCAAATCCTTAGAATTCCAAGTGAATCCTTTACCTGATGGAATCATTTCAATTCCTAATCTTTTAGCTGCTAACTGTTCTCCAAACATAGCACCTTCATGTTTAATATACTGAACTACTATAACTTTAAGTCCCCTACCCCATGCCCTGAACATTACTCCGAATGCAGCAGTACTTTTACCTTTACCATTTCCAGTATTTATGAGCAATAAACCTTTATTGACTCGTTTTTTGACAGGAGGTTGATATTCATGATCAGAATGTGTTTTACCCATTTACCTTACACCATGTATATTAGTTCCATTTATTGGGGCGGCACCCATATTAACATTTTCTACTGGCCAATTTTCGACATTACTTCTTTTAGCCCATTTATGCCATTTATTTGCCATTATCTTAACTCTATTCGGTTCTTTTGATGCAAGATTATCTGATTCGGTTCTATCTTCCTCAAGATTATATAATTCCCAATCATTTTCAGAAGTTTTGACCAATTTCCAATTTTCTATTCTTATAGCACAATTTCCTTCATGTTCCCAAAATAAAGGTTGAGATTTTTTCCAATCGTTTTGACTAAATATTTTTAGAAAAGATTCTCCTTGACATTCTGTAATTTGATTATCATTAAACTCTTTAGGATAAATTGCGCCTGCTGCATCAATAATAGTTGCCGTGAGGTCCATTAACTGAACTGGTTCATCAGAAATAAATGGTTTATTTATCTTTTCTGACCAATGTATAACACAAGGGGATGAAATACCTCCTTCATGAATCCAATGCTTATAATATCTAAATGGAGAGTTAGAAACATTTGCCCATGGAAGATCATAACTTTGAAAAGTGTTTTCTGGACCAGGTTTCAAATCTGGGACATTACCCATTATAGGATCAGAACCATCAGGTAATTTATAATCAAACATATGAATATCTTCAGGAGATTTTTTTGGATAAAGATATTCTGCACAACCACCATTATCTGACAAAAAAATTAGTAATGTATTTTCAAATATATTATTTCTTTTTAATTCTTCAACTATCTTTCCTACACCTTTATCAAGAGAATTAACTTGAGCTGCATAAGTTGCCATCTTTTGTGATTCCCAAATTTTATTTTGAACATCTTCCCAAGGAGGAGAAGATTCATCTCTGATTGATATATCCCATTTTTCTGATAGAATTCCCATGGATTTTAATGTTTCATGGCGAGATTGCCTTATCTTATCCCATCCAATCAAATATTTATCTTCATAATCAGCTATATCTTCTTCTCTAGCATGAAGAGGCCAATGAGGAGCTGTGTAAGCAACATAACTAAAAAAAGGTTTTGAATCTTTACAGGATTCTTCAATCATTTTTACAGCATGATTTGTAATTTCATCGGTATAGTAAAAATCATCTTGATTATTATCGATAAAAGTTTCACCATTCATTAATTCTTTTGGATTATAGTAGTTACCGCCACCAGATAAAGTACCAAAAAAATAATCAAAGCCTCTAGTAGTTGGAATAACCGGATTTTTAATAGAATTGAAATTTTCTTTTTCAATACTACCTCCAACATGCCATTTACCAGACATTTGTGTCCTATAACCAGAATTCGATAGAATTTCGGCTATAGTAACACTTGAGTCATTTATATATCCTCTATATCCATCTATCCCATAATCACCTATCATATGACCTATTCCAGCTTGATGAGGATTAAGTCCTGTCAATAAAGATGCTCTAGAAGGACAGCATCTTGCGGTATTATAAAATTGAGACATTCTAATACCATTAGAAGAAAGCGAATCTAAATTTGGCGTTTTAATCTCTCCTCCAAAACATCCAATATCAGAAAATCCCATATCATCCGCCAATATTAATATTATATTGGGTTTTCGGTCCTCTTTTTTTAATAATTGGTCCATTATAAATTCTTACCCAGGTGTATTAAAATCAGGTTTTACAGTATGATGATCTACTCTCTCTATTTTTGGAGTATTATAAAATTCATCTCCCCATTCGATGAGATTTGAAACAGCTTCTTCAAAAATCATTTCTCCTTTTAATTTTGTAGCTTTATCAGCCTCTCCACAAATTCCACTTTCTGTGTATGTGCTAGTCCAGGTAGTTTTATTAATAGGACCATTTGCAAATAAATCAAGCCAAGTGTATTTTGATCCATCACCAGTACCCATCTCTGTCTTAGTTTCTTCCATTTTGATTATATTTTCATCTAAATGCAATCCTAGTGAAGTTTCAGCTTCACCTGAATGTGCACAACCTCCTGGAAAAATGGATTCCCTCCATTTGGGCATAAATTCAGGATCTGCAGTAATTAAATTCCACCATGCAGCAAGAGAAACCTCTGAAGTAGTCTCTATATTTGCACGCCTACATGCTAAATCCAACGGAGGCATATTAGAACCATGACCATTAATAACAATTATTTTTTTGAAGCCATGATATGCTACTGATTTTAGTACATCTAGAACATATCTAATAAACGTTTCATGATGGATTGTAATTGATCCAGGAAAATCCATTACATGAGTAGTATAACCATACGAAATAGGAGGCATAAAAAGTAATCTTTCTTGGTGTCTTTTACATGCCTCTTTAGAAATTTCTGTTGCTGTCCATCTATCCATTTTAATTGGAAGATGTGGTCCATGCTGTTCAATTGTACCAACAGGTAAAACTGGTATTAACCCATTTTCTACAGCCAGATTAACTTCAGGCCAAGTTAAGTCTTCAAATTTCCATTTACCATTAATAGGCATATCATTATCCTTAATTTAGTTTCTAATTATTTATACTCATTATGAATAAAAGAATAATAAATGTAAATCTATTACTATATGGATGAATTTATAAAATATTTATATGTATTATTAATCAGGTCTGTATATCCATTCCAGGCAATCCAACACCCGATCCTTCAGCCAAAACTAAATCATCAATTTCTTTTTTGACTGAATCAGAAAGAACCCAATCTTCTGTGAACATTAGTTCCGCATTTTTTGTTTTAGTAGTACCCGCTAAAGCTACTGATACATTTGGATTGGATAATACCCAACCAAGTGCAAGTTGAACAATAGTTTTTCCATGACCTTCTGCAATAGATTTTAATTTATTTACTATCGAAATATTTTTTGTAAGATTATTTTCTCCCCAAGTAGAAAGGCCAAAATTAACACCATTTTTTCTCCAGTCATCATCTCCAAAATCTTTGTTATCCGACCAGGTACCTGATAATAATCCATGAGCTAAAGATCCATAAGACATAAAACCCATTCCAGTATTTTTTAAATATGGAAAAACTTCTGCTTCCGGGCGCCTATCAAAGATATGATAACCCATTTGGTTAGTTATTATTGGACTTGTTTCTCTACATGCATTCATCATTTCAGGAGAAAAATTTGATACACCTGTATATCTAATCTTTCCAGATTTTTTGGCTTTTTCTAGAACTTCCATTGGAATAGCAAAGTCTCTAGTTTTATCTGGATAATGCATTAAGAATAAATCAATATAATCAGTGTTAAGTCTTTCTAAACTTTCATCAATAGATTTTGTAAGCCTAACAGGATCAGATGTTGAAACTGTAGCAGTACTCCTATCTGCATTACCTGTTTGCCATTCTCTTCCACCTTTAGTAACTAAAATAATATCTTTTCTAAAATCCTTAATAGCTTTTGACATTAATTTTTCTCCATATCCCCAACCATATATAGCAGCTGTATCAAATAAATTAACACCTAAATCATACGCTATACGTGCGGCCCTTATAGCCTCTTCATCATCAAAATCTCCATATTGTCCTCTACCCATAGGCCAACCACCATATCCTAAAACTGATGTTTTAAGATCACTGTTCCCGAAACTTCTAGTCCTCAATTTATCTCCCTTATAAAATCTTATGAGCTAATCACTAATAATCTAAAATATTATTTATTCTTCTTTTAAAAAAGTAAAAATCGAATCGTTTTTAGAAGTTTTTGATAAATTATCCATAAACTTATATTTTGAAAGTTTTTCAAAAGTTTTTATTATTTCATTAGTATCTAGATAATTATCCTTCGACTTAAGAATACATAAATTATTTATAAAAATACCCCTTAAGAATTTTGACCAATGTGTAACTGTTTTAATTTCACCTTTATTCATTTGACAAAAATTAACTTTATATCTCTTAAAATAATTTACATTATCAAAGTTTATTGCCTTGGAATGTTCAATAGGTAAAAAATCCCATATCTCTTTTTTTTCACCAATTTTAGATAATAATTTTGTTATTGGTTTTTTCCATAAATTTGCACAAGAAGAAGATCCAAGATTTGCACTCATTTTAAGTTTGTAATTAGGTATTAAATCATCCGGTCTAAGTATCCCGAATAATCCAGATATTATCAGTACATTTTGATTAAAAAAAGATTTTTGAAAATCATTTAACTGACCATAGTTAATGGCATCATACATAACACCCGTATATCTACTAATAGCAGGCATAGTAAATGATTTATAAATAGATAAATTAGAAAAAATTGCCTCTTCTAAAGCAATATTTTTAACTCCAAGTAATTTAGGAGGAAATTCGGTTTTCATTATTGAAATTAAATTATTAATTAATTTTTCTCTATAAACATTTAATTCCTTAAAGGATAAATTAGTGATATTTAAAGCTTTATCTGTCCCTTCTTTATTTTTACCTTCAGAGGGAGGAATTAATATTAGTAGATTAGATTTTGTATTTATCATATAAAAAACAAAAGTATTTTATGATATTTTATATAAGAATAAACTTGTAAATCAATTGCTCAAGAGAAAGCAAATTCCAAATTCTATACCAAATATAAAATTAGGAAAAATAGATTTTCCTCGCCTAGTGATGGGTATCCACCCGTTTGATGGAGTCTCTTACAAAAATAAAGAAATAGATAAACAAAATCTCAAACTATTTAACACGGTTTCACCAGTAAAAAAAATCTTAGAACACGCAATAAAAGAACATGAATTTTCCTTCGTACAGATTGACCATATGAATCCAATACTTAATAGGATGCATTTACAAGCTATATACGAAACCGAATTATCACTAAATAAGAAAATTCGATTATTGGCATATATACTAATACCTATTAGCCTCAATGGAATATTAACTTCATATTCTGATAAAGCTTACTCGACTTTATATGCAAATGATTTATTATTAGCCGGGAACAAATATCATAAAAAAATTCATGATGATGAAATACTTAAATATAATTTAGGAGGTAATTTCAAAAATTTAATTACTCCAGATAAAATAACACCATTCACAAAAAAGGAAATAGAGAATCTATCAATCGATTATGGGACGTTAGAGCAATATCTAGGTTTTTTTGCTGGTTGTGAAATACTAGTTGCAGATCCAGGCGCAGAAATAGATTTACTTGCTGCAACTGGAAGATTTGATCTAATTAAAGAATATATAGCGTTTCTTCGTAAAAGATTTAAAGTAGTTATTACTAGTGTTCACCATGCTGGTTCTACAATTCCGTTATTAGAAAAAGAGGGTATAGATGTGGATGGATATTTAACACCTATAAATTATTTAGGTATGTTTATGTTTCCAACACGTGATTTAGCAATTGATGCTATAAAGCAAACAAGTAAACCAGTTATAGCAATGAAAGCATTAGCTGGAGGGAGATATTTAGGGACAAAGGCATTTGAATACGTCTATAACGATGTTCAAGTCGAAAGTTGTATGTTTGGGTTAGGAACCATAAACCAAGTGGATGAAACAGCAAATTCAGCAAAAACCGTACTTGGTATCTGAAACTATTATCTAAAAAAAAGTATGTATATACAACTATATGGGTAAGATTATTGATACCGTGTATCATACCTGTATACATGTAAATTACATGTATACGTGTAAGAGATAAAATTGGAGGTTATTTAACATTTGAGCTACTACTCTGGAAAAAGAACAAAAAATATATATGACCCATATTCAGAAAATACATTTAATGTAAGTAGAACAAGAATTGAATTATTTATGGAATGTCCAAGATGTTTTTATATAGATAGAAGACTAGGGGTAGACAGACCACCAGGATTTCCATTTACTATAAATAATACAGTCGATAGTAGGTTAAAAAATGAATTTGATAAATACAGACTAATAGGTAATCCTCATCCTTTGATGAAAGAAAATAATGTAGATGCAATTCCTGCCAATCATCCAAAAATCAATGAATGGAGAGAAAATTTCAAAGGTATTAAACATTATCATGAAAAAACTAACATAACAATTACCGGAGCGATTGATGACTTATGGATCAACTCAAAAAAAGAGTTAATTATTGTAGATTACAAAGCCACATCTAATAAAGAATCAATTTATGAACTAAATAACACTTGGCATAATGCATATCGCAGACAAATGGATATTTATCAATGGCTTTTGATACAAAATGAAAATGCGGTTAGTGAAGTTAGTTACTTTTTATATTGTAATGCTAAAAAGGAAGATATTGATTTCAACAATACTCTTAATTTTGAAATGACATTAATTCCATATAAAGCAGATCCTAGTTGGATAGAAAATAAAATATATGATATCAAAAATTGTTTAGATTCAAGTAATATCCCTGAAGCTTCAATGAAATGTGATTATTGTAAGTATATTCAATCATATAATTCTGAAATTTCAGAATTCGACTTTTAATCTCTTTTTATGATCTTTTTATTAAATCCCCATTTGGGATAATAATCATAAATATTGATTTCATCATTAGGTGTACCTAGTGTTTGAGGAGGAACTTTAAATTGTTCTATACTAGTCATATCAGTACCAATAAATTTCATCCCACATTTTATCTGTGTACGAGCAGAAGGAACATTCCATGGGCCAACAGAACTAAATGGTATATAACCGTTATCAAAAGCCCATCTTCCAGCAGCAGAATAAACTGTACTTCCCAATCCTGAAAAATTTAATTCAGTATCCACATCAACCCCTATTTCAACAAATCCACCACCCACATCTTTTAACGTAGCACAGGCTATGATTTGATCATTTTGTTTAATTACAAATCCTCTTAAACAATCCAAATAATTATGCCAAAAAAATTTAACATCTAAACTATCTTTAATTTGTGACGTATTAAGGATTTCCACTTCATGTAATACTATATCAATCCAATCATTTTCTTCAGCAAACATAATCCAACTAGGTCCCCATACATAGTAACCATATTTATGTGTTATCTCAGCAATCTCATACTTCCCATAATCAGAAAATAAAAGTTCTCTGTGTAAACTTTTAATTAGTTTAATAATTTGAGTTTCAACTTCCTTTTGTACTGACAGATATATATTATTCTTATAATTAAAAATCCAGAGGGGATTTAAATCTATATTTGAATGAGCCACAAATATATTATTGTCAATTTTTTCATAATTTGGAATTTTATTTATTATCCAATTATTAATTATTTTGTCTAAATTACTATTTATATACATATTTTACATATATCCTACATTGATATTTATTCTACTACTAAAAATATTGAAAATGGTGGGCCCTGTGGGAATCGAACCCACGACCGCCGGCTTAAAAGGCCGTTGCTCTACCTGACTGAGCTAAGGGCCCTACATAAAGGTATAAAGTAGGGGAAATTTATATATATATTTATGAAAGTTTAAATTTAAATTCATTAATATAATAACTCAGAATTTATATTCCAACACATAAATTTCCATATATTTCATTTAGAATACAAAAACTAATTATGTTATTACTATGAAAATAATCAGAGAGACGTTTAATGAATACAAATGATAAAAAGTACGATATTTTACTTAAAGGTGAAACAGTAATAGATCCTTCAAATAATATACATAAAAAAATGGATGTCGCTGTTTCAAATCAATTCATAGCAAAAGTAGACTCAAATATTAATGAAAATCATTCAAGGAAAGTTGTAGATGTTTCTGGATTACTAATAACACCAGGCTTAATTGACTTACACGCTCATTTTTTTGGATATTTTGCATCTATTCAACCGGACCCACATTGTATCCCAAATGGGACAACTACAGCTGTAGATGCCGGAGGTTCCGGGCATAAAACATTCGATGAGTTTAACAATAATGTTATTTCAAAATCCATAACTAGAATATTAGCTCTGATTAATATTTCAGGAGAAGGAATGGTAGGTCAACCTGAACAAGATTTAGAAGGAATGTCTTCAGAATTAACAATAGAGAAAATCAAACAAAGGCCAGACTTAATTATCGGCGTAAAGGTTGCCCATTATGAAGGCCCTGGTTGGGAACCATTAGATAGAGGTGTTGAGTCCGCTAAAAAAACAGGAACATTTGTAATGGTAGATCAAACCCCAATAAAATCTAGACCAATGGATAAGATGATGTTAAATCACTTAAATCCTGGCGATATAGTCACACACTGTTATGGTTATTCAAAACCTATGATAGATCGAAATAATAAAGTCCATAAATATTTCTATGAAGCACGTAAAAAGGGTATTTTATTTGATGTTGGGCATGGAGCTGGAAGCTTTTCTTTCAAAATTGCCAATGCAGCACTTAAGGAAGATTTTCTCCCAGATACAATCAGTACAGATATGCATGTTAACAGTATTCTAAACAACCAAGCATCTATGCCTGAAGTGATGTCAAGATTACTTGCTTGTGGTATGAAATTGGATGATATTATAAAGAAATCTACTTTAGATCCAGCAATAAAAATCGGGCATCCCGAATTAGGAACTTTATCTGAATCTGCAATAGCAGATATTGCCGTATTAAATATTAATAATGGAAATTTTGGCCTTACAGATAATGGATCTGGTATTAGAAAATATTTAACCAATAAAAGAATAAATTGTGAGATGACAATAAAAGATGGTGAAATATTATGGGACTTAAATGGTAGGAGTCGTGATCACTGGGAATGGACTCCACCACCTTATCAAACCAATTAAATAGATTTGACTATCAATAAATACTAATTTTTTCTAAAGGCCAATAAATCAACCATACCTTACCAATTATAGACTCTTCTTTTAATGTGCCCCAATTTCTACTATCCAAAGATTTTGGTCTATTATCTCCTAGAACGAAATATTCACCTTCAGGTACTATTACTGGATAATTTTCATGTATACGATCAGTTTTCTTTAAGCTGAATTTTTGGATTTCCCCATTAACGTAAACGTGGTATCCATCTATGTCAATAATGTCTCCTGGTATACCTATAACTCTTTTAACAAAATTTCTTTCATAATCATGAGGAGGAGTAAAAACAATTATTTCACCTCTTTTTGGAGGATGAAAAAGATATTTATTTTGAAAAAAATCTGGAAAAGATTTATACATCAATTTATTTATGAATAACCTTTCACCTTTATTTAGTTCTGGTGCCATTGAGGCACCTTCAACTACTCTAGCCTGTAAAGGGAATTGAACTAAAATGAATATAATAGCAGCGAATATAATAGTTTCAGATATATCTACTAAATTTTTAATAAGATTTACTCCCATGAAATCAAAAGACTATATTTTTTATAGCGTATTAATTTGTAGCGTATTAATATATAGCGTATTAATATAAAAATATAAATAAAATACATTTTTACTCTAATACAATAGTAATCAAAGAAAATTAAGAAAATTATGATAACTAATGGATCCAATATATTTTTAGAAAGAGAAAAGTATAGATTATGACTCTGAGTGATAGAACAATAAAAGAAGAAATAAAAAAAGGTAATATTGTGGTTGAACCATTTTCTCCTAGAGATGTGCAACCAGCAAGCGTTGATCTTCATCTGGATAACAAAATATTGGTATTCAATAATTCAAGTGCACCTTATATAGATTTAATGAAGGAACTCCCCAACCTTACTACAGAAGTTACAGTACCTGATGATGCACCTTTCATTTTACATCCTGGTGAATTTGTTCTTGGGAGTACACTTGAAAAAATATCATTAGCTAACAATATAGTAGCTAGAATAGAAGGTAAAAGTTCTTTAGGAAGACTCGGACTTCTTATTCATTCTACTGCTGGTTTTATAGACCCAGGCTGGAATGGAAATCTTACCTTAGAATTAGCTAATGTTTCTAGATTACCTATAACATTATATTTTGGAATGAGAATAGGACAAATATCATTTTCTTACCTAACTACTGAAGTAGATCGCACATATGGAAGTAAAGAATTAGGTAGTAGGTATCAAAATCAAGAATCTCCTTTAGCTAGTAAGGCATATAAAGATTTTAGTTCTCATATAAAAAGAAAATGAGTATCTCTTCTCAAGATATAAAATATATAGAAAAAGCAATCCAAATTACAAAAAAAAATGTTGGCTTAGTTGCACCTAGGCCAGTAGTCGGTGCGTTATTAGTAAAAAATGGAAAGATTATTGGAGAAGGAGTTACAGAGCCAAGACCAGGTGATCATGCAGAAATAAATGCTATAAAACAAGCAAAAGGAAATACAAAAAACAGCACTTTATATTGCACTTTAGAACCACATGCTTTTCAAGGAATATCTCCACCGTGTACAGAAGCAATAATTAAATCTGGAATTAAGCGAGTAGTTTGCCCAATAGAAGACCCAAATCCAAAAGTTAGTGGTAATGGATTCAGACAACTACTATCCTCAAATATTATTATTGATACTAATTTAGATAAAAATATTACAGAAAAATGTAATAAGATAATTCATTACTATAAACACTTTCTAAAAAACAAACGACCTTTTATAACTTTAAAAACAGCCATGAGTCTGGACGGGAAAATAGGTACTCTTACGGGTGATTCGAAATGGATTACAAATGAAATGTCTAGAAAAGAAGTACATAGGTTAAGGTATCATTCAGATGGAATCATCACTGGAATTGGAACTATATTAAATGATAACCCTAGATTCACTTCAAGAGATAAAGATGGAAATTATCTAGGAAGACCTAGATACAGAATAATATTAGATTCTACAGGAAAAATACCAACTAATAGTAAAATATTTAACGAACCAGGACAGATCATAATTGCATCTACAAAAAAGATTAAAAACCTTCCAAGTGAGACAGAAAATTTAGTAATCCCTGATCAAAATAATAAAGTTTCAATTGATGAATTGATTAGAGAATTAAGCAAAATCGGGCTACATAATTTACTTCTAGAAAGTGGTGGTACACTAAATGCTAATTTTCTTAAACATAAACTAATAGACCAATTTAAGATTTTCGTTGGGAATATAATAATAGGTGGTAATGAATCGATGTCTATATTTAAAGGACAAGGTTCTAAAGTAATTATGAATTCACTAAATACAGAAATAAATTCCATAGAAAAATTTGAAGGAAATTTCTTGATAACTGGAAGGATTAAATATCCCGAATTTATTATTTAAAATAAGGTCAAAATGTTTTCAGGAATAATAGAAACAACTGGAAAAATAATTTCTAATTCTAACCATTCACTTTCTATTAAAAGTGAATTTCAAGATTTGTTTCAGGATTTGAATGTATCAGATTCGATATCTGTAGATGGTGTTTGTTTGACAATAGTGAATATAGAAATCAAAAATAATAATTTTACAGTGGGAATAATACCTGAAACATTATCAAGAACAAACCTAAAATATCTAACTAAAGGGGATGAAGTTAATTTAGAAAGATCAGTTAAATATGGAGGAAGGATTGGTGGTCATTTAGTACAAGGACATGTAGATGGAATAGGTCTAGTTAAGAGAATTCTTTCAGAAGAAAATTCGAAAATAATTCAAATTGAACTCTCAGAAAATTTATTGAAATATTGTGTAGAAAAGGGATATATTGCAATAAATGGAATTAGTTTAACTCTAAAGAAAATCGAACAAGACAAATCTTTCGTTGAGGTGGCAGTAATCCCATATACAAATGAAAATACAAATATTAAAAATGTAATAAATGGAACAATTTTGAATATTGAAGTAGATATTACAGGAAAATATATTAAAAATTTTATGAATACTTATATATAATTCTTAATATAATCTTTTTGAGACGAAAATTGAATTCTAAAATTCCAGAAATAAATAATGATTCTTTGGAATCTGTTAAAAATGCTAGCGATAAAATACGTTCAGGTGGAATGGTAATTATAACTGATGATGAAGACAGGGAGAATGAAGGAGATATAGTTATGGCAGCAGAGGATGCTACTCCTGAATTAATAAACTTCATGGTCACTGAAGCTAGAGGACTAATATGTGTTCCTATGACTGGAGAAAATATTGATCGTTTAGAATTACCTATGCAAGCACAAAAAAATGCTGGACCCCATCATACAGCTTTCACAGTTTCAGTGGATGCTGCTCAAGAAATTTCTACTGGAATTTCAGCCTCTGATAGAGCCTTAACAATAAAATTACTATCTGATCCCAAATCAAATCCTTCTCAATTTGTACACCCAGGACATGTTTTCCCTTTAAAATATCACCCTGGAGGAGTCTTAGTAAGAGCTGGTCACACAGAAGGTTCTATAGATTTAATTAAATTGGCAAATAAAAATCCTGCAGCTATAGTATGTGAAATTCTTAATGCAGATGGAACTATGGCTAGAGGTAAGCAATTAGAAGATTTATCCAAAAAACACAATATACCTATCGTATCTATTGCTGACATTATTAGCTATAGAATGACTCATGAAACATTAGTAACAAGAGTAGCGGAAACAATAATACCTACCGAATATGGAAAATTTAAATTATATGCATATAAAAGTGAAGTAGATAGAGATGAACATCTTGCTTTACAAATAGGAAAAATTGAAACTACTGAAACAACTTTAGTTCGGGTAGAATCAGAATGTTTAACTGGTCACGTATTTAAAAGTCGTAGGTGCGATTGTGGAGAACAAGTAAACCAGTCTATGAAAAGAATTGCAGAAAACGGAAAAGGAGTTTTAGTATACATGAGGCAAGAAGGAAGAGGTATAGGTCTACTAAATAAATTAAAAGCATACAAACTACAAGATGAAGGAATGGACACAGTTCAGGCTAATGAATCTTTAGGATTCGAAATGGATTTAAGGCATTATGGTATTGGAGCCCAAATTTTACGAGATCTCGGAGTGACAAAATTTAATTTACTTACTAATAACCCTAAAAAAGTTTCGGGTTTAAGTGGATTTGGATTAGAAATGGAATCTCAAATACCTTTTGAATCAACAGTTAATGAAGATAATCGAAATTACCTCAAAACTAAAGTTGAAAAAATGGGACACTCTCTAAAAGTAGATTAATGAAAAAATCTAATAATGTAGGACATTCAATTAAATTATCTAAGGAAACAATAGATAATTTAAAAATTGGCATAGTGGTATCTAGATTCAATAATGATATAACTGAAGAAATGTCATCTGTATGTTTAGATAGACTTCTTCAAATAGGAATAAAACAAACTAACATTGAGATAACTAATGTTCCTGGTTCTTTTGAAATACCTTATGCTGTAAAATCACTAACTAATACAAAAAAATTTAATTCAATCATAGCTTTAGGGGCCCTTATCAAAGGCGAAACTATACACTTTGAAACTATCGCAAACGCCGTCTCTTTATCTTTAATAAATATATCTACAGAAACATTAACACCAATAATTTTTGGGATTTTAACTACTGAAAATAAAAAACAAGCTATAGAAAGAATAAAACAAGCTATAGAATACGCCGAAATATCTGTTGAAATGGGTTCAAAAAAAATTAATTAATTACAAATTAATCAATTTTAGTTCATTAGCTTTTTGTATTATAGTTTTTCTTTCATTTTCAGTTAATGGTCTCTTTGGTAAGATAGGAACACCACAATCGATACCTATTCTTTCTCCTAATATAAGCTTAGTATTTGCACTCTGCGAATCATACATTCTAGTAAGTGAAACTATCTTAGGTAATTGAGATTGAATTTTCTTAGCAGATTCAATATCTCCGTTTTTCCAATAATCATGTAATTTTACATATAACCAAGGCGCAATAGATGGAGGAGCATCTACATTTCCTACTGCACCTAAAGATAAAGAAGGTAAAGCTAGTAGACTATTTCCATTGAAACATTTTAATCCCATTTCAGTAAAAGCAACAATATCAGAAAAATTCACTGCTGAATGTTTCAATCCAACAATACTTGGAACTTCCTTGATTATTTTTTCCATCACACTAGGGGTAGTTTCAAAGTTAGTCAAACGAGGTAAATTATAAACAAACATAGGTAACCCATTGGAGGCATCAGAGACACGTTTATAGTGCTCAATTACCTGTTCAGTATCTGTCGGAAAGAAAAATGGTGGTACACAACATATAGCATCACAACCAGAATCATATGCAGCTTTGGCTCCCTTGATAGAACTTTCTGTACTAATAGCTCCAACATGCATAATTGAAATCACTCTACCCTTGCAAGATTCCCCAGTAATTCTTGCAACGGTTTCTCTCTGAGAATCATTTAGAATAGGACCTTCACCGGTACTTCCTGCTACCCAAAAACCATTAACCCCATGAGATATATTGTCCTCAAAAATCGCCCTGAGTGCTTCTTCTAAAATCTCCCCATCTCTAAATGGTGTAGGATTTGCGGGAAAAACTCCTTCAAATTTTAAATTCATTGTCATAATTTTCTTAAATCCATTTTAAATTTTGAATCGAACTAAAGAAACATTCTATATTACTAACATATGAAAATTCTTCAAAATGATAGAATTATTTACGATTATACTCATAATTGCCGATTAGGTTAGTGGTAGACCACAAGACTCTGAATCTTGGTGCCCAGGTTCGAATCCTGGATCGGCAGCCAAACTCAATTTATACTTACGCTATCCTACCCTATTATTGCCCATGTTTTTTAATTGGCACAACAATTGGGACAAATTCTTTGTACCTAAAACTATAAATCTTAATTAAAAATAGGTTGTCTCCCAGTAATTTTCAAAAGACATAAATGACAAATAAGTATCTTTATGTATAATTTCAATACATGACATATAGTAGATTACAAAAAACAATAAATAAACTTTTAGAGAGAGCGAATGAATCAGTACTTGATTCTGATTGGGAATCAATAAAAGAAAACGCGGAAAATGTACTTTCATTAGATAGTTCTAATGAAGAAGCGAAAATTTTACTTGATCTAGCAAATAAAAATATCGTTATACCTCAAGCAAATAAAAAACAAAAAAATAAAAAATCTGTCTATGACGGTCATCATGATGAAGATCAAGATGACCCATGGAAATTTAGTTTCTAATATATGGAAAATTATTTAAAAGAATTTATAAAAAATTTCTCTTCTTCAATAGAAATTGCAGATAAAAGAAAACCACAAAAAATTTCTAGAACAGGGACAATTTATAAACATGGTATAGGTCCACATACCGAAGATGAAACTGTCGATCTTGTGTTAAAAGAATTCCCAATATCAATGCAAGCTATGATTAAAAGATCGATCCCCTATCCAAATAATAAAAGAAACAAATGTGATTTATTAATTAATTCACCTGAAGGAAAATTATTCGTTGAAATTAATATGCTAAGAATGTTTGGTGACAATGGTAAACCTAACGATAATATGATTATGCATATACTTTCTCCCTATCCTCAACAAAGAAGTGCCCTAACAGATATAAAAAAATTAAATGAATCTAGATTTGATGGTTACAAAGCAATTATGATTTATGGATACGATTACGATAATTTTCCAACTTTAGATATGATTGAATGTTTTGAAAACTTAGCCAAAGATAAATTACAATACCCTAGAATTGATTTCAATTTCAAAGGATTAATTCATCCTATTCATCAAAATGGTAATGTTTATGGTTGGATGTTGAGATAATTTTGACATTAGAACCAGAAAAAAATTTTGATCCAGATTTCAATGAAGATTTAAAAATTCTAGAATATGAAACATTCAAATACACAGGAAAGAAAATATCTAATAGCAATTTTAGATGGGCAGTCCGACATGAATTTAAAAAAAAGTATGAAAGAAGAATAGAATATTGTCCAAAAAGAGAGCCAATAATAATCAAATATAAAAAAAGAAATTTACCACACATACCACAACATGTAAAAGTAATTACAACGTTTCTCGAACCATATAAAATTTTACTACATCATTCAGTTTGCAAATATTGTAAATGGGTCGTATATGAAGAAATTGATAGAACACCCCCTAGAAAACGAATAGTTCAACCTAGAAAAATATCTTTTTTAGAAATAGAAAATCAAATAATCCAAAGTGAGGAAAAAACAAATGAAGGTGGTATAAGTAGTAAATATTTTCGTGGTACATCTCAAATCGAATCAGAAAAATATTTAACCAAAGAAGATATTATTGAAAAAGTAAAAATATTTACTGAGAATTACATATCTCAACCTTATGGCTGGGGAATAGTATACGTTCTTTATCTAAAACAAGGAATGTGCTACGTCGGATTTACAAAAAATTATACTACACATCTAAATAGGAAACTAAATCATACCTATAGTCCTGGTAATCTATGGTTACAAAAATATCCTGTCTTAGAAGAACTTTGTACTATCAGAAATGCAGGCTTAGAAACAGAACATGAATTAGCAGATTACTTGATGCGAGAATTAGGTCATGGATATATAAGAGGTGGAGCGTATACTAGATGGAATTTAAATGATAGAGATCTAAAATATTTCCTTGATTTTAAAAAGAATTGAATACATGAAGCTATTTCCCATATTATTTATTATCTTGATCTTATTTACAATTGCATGTTCAGAACCCTCATCAATAACTATACCAACTGCTACATCAGCTCCTATACCAACTGCTACGTCAGCACCTGAACCTAATTCTGGTGATATTCATATAAAAAGATTAAATGAATTAAAAGTATCTGATCATTCCAATAATTCTATCCCAAAATATAACCGTTCAGAATGGAATCATTGGAGTGATGATGATGGCGATTGTATTAACACAAGACATGAAGTACTAATTTCAGAATCAACAAAAGATGTAATCATGAAAGATAAATGTAATGTTGCTACTGGAAATTGGATAGGTTTATTTACTAACCAAATTATAAAAGAAGCTAAATTACTTGATGTAGATCATATGGTTCCACTCGCAAATGCACATTATTCTGGAGGTTGGGCATGGAATAAAGAACAAAAAAAATTATTCGCAAATTATTTAGGTTTTTCAGAACACTTAATTGCAGTTTCTTCTTCAGCTAATAGATCAAAAGGTGCCTCTGGACCAGAAAAATGGTTACCAGATAATGAATTATACTTATGTGACTATGCAAGTAATTGGATTTCAATCAAACATACTTGGGATTTATCTATAACATCTGAAGAAAAAAATGCTCTAAGTAATATAGTAAACAAATGTTCATAACATTGTGCACAGTGTAAAAATCTTTGAAAAGAATTGACTTATTTGAGATTTCTAAAGAATTTAATATTTAAAAAAATAAATTAAAACCAACTAATTTTTTAGGAATTCTGAAACAAATTCAAAATATTCATTAGGAGATTCGCTCATAACATTGTGCCCTGTGTCAAAATCTCTGAAAAGAATTGATTTATTTGAAAGTAACACTTTAGACTTAGATTCGATAGGAATTATTCCACAAGACATCGCAGTTAAAAGCGAAAGTGAAATTACTGAAAGAGCAACTTTTTTGATTTTGGTAATAAAATCAACCATTATATTTTTTCTGTTAAATATATATAAACAATTACCCCAGGAACTAATTCCCGGGGTAAGTAAGGAGATCACTTAATGCCGGCTATTACGTGCATAAGCATTATGTGATCAATTTAATTATATATAGGAATTTATAAGGGAGATATATACAAAAACTTTACCCCTATACTATAAATACACAGAAAAGATTAAAAAGTTTAAGGAGAAAAAATGAATGTTCTTGAAATAGCCCAACTTACTACAGGAATCGCGACTCTTGTTGTTGCATCTGCTCTTATATGGCAAATGGTTATTCAAAAAAAGACTTTAGATATAGCTCACAATGATGCTGACAGTAATATGTCTTTACAAGCTATGGAATCACGTTCTACACAGACAAGATGGTTTGCTGAAAATTGTAATCAACAGATGTTAGATAAGATGAAAAAAGGTTACAATTTTCTTAATGAAGAAGAAAAAAAAATAGTCTCAGCACATTTTGAAAATATCTCTCAGGTTTTAGCAACAGAATGGAGACTTGGAAGAATGGGTAGAAATAAGGATTATCCAAAATACACTTTCAGAGATAAAATTATGATGGGCGAATATAAAGCTATGAGAGATTTATTCAAGGAATTATATATTGAAATGACCAAGAGTGAATTTAGTATAGTTAGTAAAAAATTTTTAGATATAGGAAAAGAAGTATATGAAGAATATTCTGGAGAAAAGCTAGAAGCATAATACAATTTACCAAAGATGTAAAATATAAAAATGCAGGAGAAGAAAATGAATAATAAACCAAATATAGTTATTTATTTCACAGATGATCAAGGTTATGGAGATTTATCTTGTATGGGAGCTAAAGATTTTTCTACTCCAGTACTTGACAGAATGGCAAATGAAGGTGTTAGATTTACAGATTGGTATTCAAATAGTCCTGTCTGTTCACCTTCCAGAGCTTCTCTACTAACAGGTAAATACCCAAGTCGAGCTGGCGTCAGGGCTATTTTACGTGGGCATAGAACAGCAACAGGATTACCTTCTAAAACCAAAACAATAGCATCTATTTTAAAATCCAATGGATATCAAACTGCTATTACAGGAAAATGGCATCTCGGATTAAAAGAAGAATGTAGGCCTCATAATCATGGGTTTGAAAAATCTTTTGGGTTTTATGCAGGTTGTATTGATTTTTATTCTCATATATTTTACTGGGGTGCTAATAGACCTGGCCCCGGTCTAAATCCGACCCATGATTTATGGGAAGATAATCAAGAAATATGGAGAAATGGAGAATATTTTACAGAATTAATTGCTGATAAAGCAATTGAGTATCTTAGAGAGATGAAAAAGAAAGATTCCCCAATTTTTTTATACGTACCTTTTAATGCTCCCCATTACCCAATGCATGCGCCTGAAAAATATATGGAACGCTTCCCTAATCTTCCTTGGGATCGTCAAGTAATGGCAGCGATGATAAGTGCAGTTGATGACGCAATAGGCAGAATACAAGACGAAATAACTAGATTAGGTTTGGCAGATAATACATTATCATTTTTCTCTTCAGACAATGGCCCCTCAAGAGAATCAAGAAATTGGTTAGATGGTAAACAAGATCCATATTACGGTGGTAAAACAGGTATGCTAAGAGGTAACAAATTCAGTCTTTTTGATGGTGGAATAAAACTACCAGCTATAATGCATTGGCCAGGTAAAATTCCTTCCCAACAAGTATCAAGTGAAGTATGTGCTTCCATGGATGTTGTCCCTACTATACTCGATGCAGTTGGGATAGATTACAGTAATCTTGAAATAGATGGAAAAAGTTTATTACCTCACCTAATCAATGGCAAGAAAATGCCTGATCGGGAAATATTTTGGGAAATGCAAAATCAAAAAGCTGTTAGAAAAGGCAAATGGAAATTAGTTTTAAATGGTCAATTAGTTGAAAATGAACCAAAAGTATCTAATGTACATTTAGCAAATTTAGAATCTGATCCTGGAGAAAGAATAAATTTATCTGATAAAGAAACTGAAGTTAAAGAAGAATTAATGCATATATTAAATCAATGGACAGAAAATATAGAAAATGAATGGGAAAATAATTTTCCAGAAATAGATTATTCGTATGTAGCTAATGGGATGGTTTAAACTATTCCTGCATATAAAATACAAATTCGCTATTTCTATTGTTAGTTGAGTCAATTTTATTTATTATTCAAAAGGTTTTAGGAGCATAGAATTAATTG